>Ga0163223_100086_pt1 | contig 36299 bp, 40 predicted proteins | sample MSEWel2016_02_17_2_FD_113147 | JGI IMG/M metagenome (GOLD analysis project Ga0163223, IMG submission 113147) | Subsurface microbial communities from deep shales in West Virginia, USA - MSEEL Well Study Marcellus 5H_2016_02_17 ...
AAAGTTACGTTTCAGGCCAATTTTAATGACCAACGTTTCGATGATCATCGGACTGATACCACTGGCTTTATCGCAAAGTGAGGGCGCCGAGTGGAAAAACAGTATTGGATGGTCATTGATCGGAGGATTAACCGTTTCCATGATCCTGTCAATGATTATCGTTCCTGTTGTGTATTACATGGTGAAAAGATTACAGCAAAAAATGGGAGTTACCTCTAAACCAGAGATCGTATTCGAAGAAAATTAGCAGGTCTTAAATAAAGCAGAAAAGAAGGTTGTCCGGAGATACTTGAGATTCATCAAGTCCCGGACAACCATTTTTGTTTACTAATTATTGATAGCGGAATGAGATTCATCCACAAAAAATGAGATTGTCAATCCTTCTAAGTATAATCGGGCTTCTGCCTAGAGTATGAAATTTTGCCCGACGCTTCCTAATTTTAAGTCTATCAATATTGCTGTCTTTAATTTTTCAGATTTGAGTATTTCAGAGGTAGATGCTGCAGAGCATCTATCACTGGGAATCTCTATTCTTACAATAAAAAAAATCATAGATTTGTAGAATGGAGAGTGCGGTAATTTTTATTGGAATATCCCAATCGATCTTTGCAGCTGTATTAATGTTCATAAAAAGGCCATTAAACGTAGCTGATAAAATTCTTGGATTTTGGCTTATCGCCATCGCCTTACTTTTTATTGAGAACGCTTTTAAAATAAGAGAGAATCTATCTCATGAAGTAAGTTTGTGGCCAATTTCCATCAATCTGCTTCTTACCTATCCACAGTTTCTCTTCTTATATGCTAAATACATAACCAAGCAATACGCTAAATTTAAACGAAAAGATCTGGTGCATTTCTTGCCGACCCTTATTGGTATAATTATCGTAGCTATCCAATATGATCCATCCATCTCTAACCTGACAGAATTAGCCTTCCATTATAAGAAGCTTGAATTCACAAGATCTTTCCTCGGGATATCGATGATTGTTTGTATATGGCTTTATACCTTGGCTTCAACCCGACTTATATACTATTACAAAAAACAAAGAAGCAACGCCTATTCATTTGACTCACATACAATTAGCCTAACCTGGTTATTTGTTGTAGTTATCTCCATTTTTATCTATTTCCATGTAATGATTATTTCTACTCGTTATGATGAAAGATTCTTCATACTAGAGCATCTGGAATTATTCAGGAGCGGTACGCTTCTAATATTTGTTTATATTGTTAGTTTATGGGGATTAAAACAACGCCAGTTAATTTCCATAAGTAGGCCGGTAAGCCTAAACAAGGCTATTACCTTTAAAGAATCAGATCCGGACAGGTATCAAAAATCAGGATTAAAGGACGATCAAGCTGAAGTTTATTTGCAAAAGCTAATCGAATACATGGATAAAGCCGAAGCATGGAAAGACAATGAATTATCAGTAGCAAAACTTTCGGAAGAAACAGGCATACCAAAGCACTACATCACCCAGGTGCTGAATGAAAATTTAAAAAAGAACTTTTACACCTTTGTAAATGAATACCGCACAGAGTACGCGAAAAAGTTAATTGCTTCCGAGCAATACGAAGCATGGTCGTTTGTTGCTATCGCCTATGAAAGTGGTTTTAATTCGAAAACTGCTTTCAACAGTTTTTTCAAGAAGTACACAGATATGACTCCCACCGAATATAGGAATCAGATTTCAACAACTTCGGAATAAGAAAAATAGTTAAAGAAAAATCTACGGGTATTTTTATGTTGCAACTAATTTTGGGCGAAAAAGCCCCATATCGATACGTGGGTGCCATACTTAATTCTCAACCATGGCAATAACTCCGTCAATTTTTCCTTCTTCGAGAGCCAAATAAGTCTCAAAGCTTGGCAAATATACAGATGCCATCGCTTCCTTGTTCTTTTCCCAGTAATTGCTGGGAATAAAGTTATGTGCAACTATTGAAGTTTTATAGCAAAATTCAACGACGGTGTCGATATCTTTCTTTTCTAATTTTCTTATTTCCAGATATTTGAATTACAACCACACTCATTTTCAAACTACAACGGAGGTATGTAACAAATATTTGTTTTAACTAAAAAGACTAACAATTTTCAGCTTCTTCAAAAACCAAATATTCAAACCTGGCACTTTGGAGAAAAGCCTCTTTCATTTCCTTTCTTATGGATTCAGATGCTTGCTGCCCGTATTTCTCAAGTAACTGAATAAACTGAACAGAAACCCGGTCGTAAGCTTCACCAGCATAAGTATCAATAAATCTTTGGTATGGATTATTGGCAACTTGGTGTGTTATCACATGTTGCCCCGCTTCTCCATACATCCAAAAACAAGGTAATAAAGCTGCCAGTGCAACCGGATAAGAATAATGTTGTGCAGCATCGAGCAAAAATTGTCCGTATTCACTAAAAACCGGCGACTGTTCTTTGGCTTCCTGAATATGAAAGTAAGCCAGGTATTCATTTTGCATAGCCTGCTCAACTGCTATTCCATCTTCCGCCAATTGCCGAAAGAAGTCCTTTTCCATTTCATCGGGAGCCCGCTGCGACAAAAGCTCCAGTGCCTTATTGTCTTGTTGCAGGTAAAGTACATCCTGTGATAAATAATGGGCAAACCACTCCCGGGGGAGTGTAGCATCAGCCAGCCCTGAAACAAACCGACAGTTTATTATTTGTTGAAAGACAGGAAGCGTTGCATCCCATAATTCTTTCGTAAAATTGCCTTGTGCTGTAACCCGCATTATTTCCAAAATTGATGAAAATGATGAACCGGTCCATGCCCTTTCCCTATTTCATAAGCAGAGCCTTCAACAATGGCCTGATTGATATAATCTTTAGCGTTACGAATAGCATCATTCAATGGTAATTGCTGCGCTAAAAACGAAGCCACTGCCGATGAAAATGTACAACCGGTTCCGTGTGTATTTTTAGTCGCCACCCGTTGCGAACGCAGCTCGATAATTTCATCAGTTTCTGCATTGTAAAAAACATCCACCAGTTCGTCTTCGGTCAGGTGTCCGGCTTTCAATAAAACCGATACCGTGCCATTACACGATAAGTCTTTTACGACCAATGGCAAATCGGCCTGCTTTGAGATTTTTCTTCCTGAAAGGATTTCGGCTTCCGGCACATTGGGTGTAATTACGCTTACCATCGGGATCAACTCATTTTTTAGTGTTTCAATGGCTTCGTCCTGCAAAAGTTTATCGCCCGATGTTGCTACCATTACCGGATCCAGAACAATATTGGGGATATGGTACGATTGCAACGTTTCCTTCACTGCCCGAATCAATTCGGAAGAATGAAGCATGCCAATCTTTACGGCATCGGCACCAATGTCGTCCAAAACTGATTTAATTTGTCCTTTTACAAAATCGATGGGCACCGGGTGTACACCAAAAACCCCAACTGTATTTTCATCAACAATAGCGGTAATTGCCGTTGCGGCAAAACAGCCACATGCCGATATGGTTTTTAAATCGGCCTGAATGCCAGCTCCTCCGCTGGGGTCGCTGCCTGCAATGCTTAAAACGCGTTTATAGTTCATTTTTTTAGTCTTGAAAATGATTAAATCCGGCCTTTGAAAAAACAACTTTCTGTTCGTTTTTGTACCATTCAATTGCCGGTTCTCCTTCTTTTATCTCTCCAATAGGATATATTGTTTTTCGAAACTGATTGTTAAATACTTGTTGTAGCTCGTTTAACTTTTCGGGAGCAAGGGTAAAAAGCAGTTCGTAATCTTCGCCACCACCTACTGCCAGTTCATCCGGGCTCCAGTTTTGCGTAGCGCAAATACTTTTTAACGGTTCCGACAGCGGTAGTTTTTCTAAATCAATTCGTCCGGCTTTTTTAGAGGACTTTAAAATATGCACCAAATCAGAAGCAATACCATCCGAAATATCCATCATGGCATGAACTCCGGAAAAGCCAAGCAAAACCTGTCCTTCAGTTATGCGCGGCTCCGGTAGATTATGGCGTTGCAGCAAATATTCAATATCTGCCGAAGTTTCCATCTTATTCAACATAGCCTGTAAGCCGCCTGCTGAATCGCCCAGATTTCCGGTAACACAAATCAAATCTCCGCTTTGGGCATAGTTGCGTAACCTGGCTTTACCTTTTGGGCATTTCCCAATGGCACACACATTGATGGCCAAATGTTTTACCGATTTGGTTGTGTCTCCCCCATAAAGCGGCGTTGCGTATTTCTCCGAAATATCATGATACCCTTTCATTAACTCATCAAGGTATTCCACTTCAACACCCGGAGGAATGGCAATAGAAAGGAACGTTCCCAGTGGTGTTCCCCCCATTGCAGCTATGTCGCTCAGGTTTACTGCCACCGATTTGTAGCCCAGTTGCCAGGGTGTTATTTTATCCCTGAGAAAATGAATATCTTCTATCAACATGTCGGTTGTAACCAGTAAATCAAAACTTTCATCCATGGGTAAAACAGCGCAGTCGTCGCCAATCCCCAAAGCGTTTTGTGATAAAAGGGCTTTAAAATCGGGAGCAAAACGTTCAATAAAACCAAACTCGCCTATTTCTTTTAGTTCCATTATTTTCAATTTAACTTACAAAGAAAAAAAATTGGCCTTGTTTATACCAGCCATTGTTCTAATCTCCAAGAGCTGTCCCAGAACATCCATTCCATTTTAAAAGACAGTTTGAAAGCCTGTATCATTGATTCTCGCATGGCAGGAGTCGTGTCTTTCGCTGCTTCATCGCAAATGTCAATTGCCTTTTGAACTGCCAGTGCAAAATCTTCACCGCCATAAGTATCAATCCAGGGTTGATATGGATTCTCAGTTTTTGTCTGGTTCTCTAAAATATAGTCGCCTACTTTTTTGTACACCCAAAAGCAGGGAAGTACAGCAGCCAGTGCCTCTTCAACTGATGCACAGGCCAATTGGCGGTACATATGTCCGGTGTAAAGTGCGCAAGTTGGTGTTGCTTGAATAGCTTTAGCACTATTTTTTAAATAATGCTCATGCAATGCTTGTTCTACAACGACTGTATCCGACGAAAATTTCAGAAAATCCTCACGCCATTCTTTTCTGTCTAATTTAGCCGCGATGCCTGCCAGAATTTTCCCATATTCAGCCAAATAAATTGCATCCTGCTGCAAATAAAAGTGAAATTTCTCCTGTGGCAGCGTGCCGTTCATTAGCTCGTTCAAAAAGGGCAACTCCAAAATCTTTTCATAAACAAATACGCATTCTTCCCATGCTTCGTCACTCCATTTCATCTATTTTGCTTTTTAATTTCATTTTTTAATAATTCGGCAGCGAGCCTTGGATTTTCAGCCGATGAAATAGCTGAGACCACGGCAATTCCGTTTGCCCCGTGATCCATAATTTGCGCTGCATTCTGCATATTTATTCCACCAATGGCCACATTCGGATGACGGGTAATGGAACTGACTGATTTCACCCCATTCAGTCCGAAAGGTTTAAGTGTATCGGTTTTAGTGGGAGTACCAAAAACCGGAGAAATACCAATGTAATCAACATCCAGGTCATTTGATTCTTCAGCTTGTTGCATGGTCTCAACCGATACCCCCAATATCTTATCTTTTCCAAGAAGCCGCCGGGCAACATCCCAAGGCAAATCACTTTGACCAATGTGCAAGCCATCGGCATCAATGGCCAGAGCAATATCGAGCCTGTCGTTAACAATAAGCGGAATATTATACGCTCTTAACAGCTTTTTTAACCGGATTCCCAGTTCATAAAACTCCTTCGAGTTACAGTTTTTTTCGCGCAACTGAACCATGGTAACTCCGCCTTTTACCGCTTCTTCCACAATGAATTCCAGTGGACGGCCAAGCGATAAATCACGGTCGGTTACCAGATACAAGCTTAAATCAAATGATTTCATTTCTCTTTATTTAAGCGATAAAAACGTCAGCAATATCTTTATCATTGAGATTGTACAATGTGTCGATAAAGTGCATTTGCAAGCTCCCCGGACCAGCAGATTTCTTTGCTGCAATTTCGCCACAAATACTCATTACCGCCATTCCGTGCGCTGCTGCCTGTAACGTATTCTTATTCACTGCGGCAAAAGCCCCCAAAACTGCCGAAGCCGTGCATCCCATTCCGGTAACTTTGGGCATTAGAGGCGAACCGTTTTTTATGGGAATAACCTGTTCTCCATCAGTAATAAAATCTTCAGCACCGCTAATTACAACAACAGCCCCTGTTTCGTTTGCCAAACTTTTTGCCGCATCTACTGCCGTATTCGCCGCCACAGTACTGTCAACTCCTTTTGTTGCCACATTTTCTTTTGCCAGTGCCATTATTTCAGAAGCATTTCCCCGAATAATTTTAGGCTTACATTTTTCTATAATTTGTACAGCCACTTCGTTTCGATAAGGAGTAGCACCAACTCCCACAGGGTCGAATACCACAGGAATCCCTTTTTCTGTGGCTGCAATTCCGGCTTTAATCATTCCTTCTACCCATAAAGGATTCAGGGTACCAATGTTAATCACCAATGCTGAAGCAATAGCAACCATATCAGTCACTTCCTCAACAGCATGCGCCATAACCGGCGAAGCGCCAATAACCAGCAATGCATTTGCGGTGTTGTTCATTACTACAAAATTGGTGATGTTGTGCACCAAAGGAGTGTTATCTCTTAAAGTCTGTAAATCGACTGCAATTGATTTTGCATTTATCATGGTATTTATATTTTTAGTTCTACAAGATTTATTTCCGGGCGCAAATGGCTACATAATCACCCCGGTCGTATCCTTCGCTAGGTTCTTCTGCTAAACTATTGGAATAAATGGGATGTAACGTTAGCGTTTGTGCATATTTCGAATCATGAAATCCGGAGTTCTCTAACATTTCCACTTTTTCTGCGGTAGTTCGCCAATTGGCAATTTTTACAAATTCGATAGGATACGGGTCTTCAGGATGAACATCTTTTAACAAAGGGTGTTCCCAGGTTCCAACTGTTTTTGCCAGGTTGTATAGCAAGGCATACGAACTTTCTTTGGGTACGTCAATCACCACAATTTTACCCCCCGGGCGCAGCGCCGAATAGGCTTTATTGAATGCAGCCTGCAGGTCGGTAATATAACTTGGCGTGCCATTAAACAACACACTATCATACTGTTCTGTACCAAGCTCTGCTTTTTCTACTGTTGTTATTTCAACTGTCATCCCACGTTTTCGGGCAATTTCAGCCATTCCTTCCGATGGTTCCAGCCCGTTTTTTATAGAAATTCCAAAGTCTTTTTCCAGAATCATTTCGAAAAGTCCACTACCACAGCCCACGGAAAAAACATCTTTAGAATCTTTTAAAAAATGTGCCACCAGTTTTGCTTCGGAATAGAGCACGTTTGTATTTTCCATAAACCAGGCATCGTATTTTGATGCGTACTCGTCGAAACTACTTTTCATTTCACTCATAATAAGTCTGTCTTTAATAAAAAAACCGCTCCGCAGAAATGCGAAACGGCCTGTATTTTTTGTTCATTCTAAAATTAAATACAATCCTCGTTTCCCTCCGCTGTTATTATACATTTCAGGTTCCAGGGTATAATCTCAGCCTGCCCTCATAGACAGACACCCCTAACGATTTGATGTAAAAGTATTGATTTTTTTTGGCGAAATGAAGAATAATATATTAAAGCATTTCTTTTAAGATAAAAAAGTGTCAAGATAAGAACCGTTAAACCCAGAATATGCAATAGGAACAAGATAATTATCTAAAAGTCTTATATTAGTAGAGCTAACACAATATTCGACTTTCACCCATATGGTTAATCTACCGATTGAATACTCTGATAAAAAAGGTCACTCCATTTGGAGGCGTGAGTTTGATGAAGCGTTTTATGGATTCAATAGGCATAAGAGATTATCTATCAACTCTTGATTTGCCTGAGAAAGGTTCGAATAGCAGTTATGCCCCGAATCATATAATAGAGTCATTCTGGCTTAGTATCTGGACAGGGGTATCAAGGTATATTCATGCGGATTGGTTACGTTATGATACAACTTTACACGACATTTTCGGGTGGGATAAAATGCCATCACAAAACACCTATAGTCGATTTTTTGGTAAGTTTCCACAACAGAGGAACACAGCTGTTTTCCCTGAACTGCAAAAATGGTTCTTTTCACAACTCCAGGTTAATGACATTACCCTGGATATTGATAGCACAGTGATTACCCGAGCAGGGAATCAAGAAGGGAGTGCCAAGGGATATAACCCATTAAAGAGAGGTCGCAACTCTCATCATCCACTAATGGCTTTTGTTTCTCAGACCCGCATGGTGGCCAATGCATGGCTGCGTCCGGGCAATACGGCTGACAGCAGTAGCTGCAAGGCATTTTGGGTTGGAAAATTTTTGTCTGAAAGATTTTTGGGCAACAGAAGCTTCCTTTAGGTTTATTATGGTGGCATATAATATTATGAGTTTGTTCCGTCATTTCGCATTGCAATCGCACAATAAATCAACTTTAGCAACCTTAAAAACCTATTGCTTTGCATTAGGGGCATGGACTGTAAATCATGCCAACAGAAAGGTGTTGAAGATTGCTCTCAATACAAAACGAAGACCCTGGCTTGATGGAATTTTTGCTAAAGTCGAGAACCTAAGCCCTCCTTTTCAATATGCTAATGCATAAAGCGGGTTAAGCTTAATAAATAAAACAAATGCTGTCAAATGAAAATTGTACAGGTGGTGTGGATTGGTGGTGTGGATTGGTGGATTTTGTGTTGAATTGGGTGGAGGGAATGATGGGGAATGAATGTATTTAGGTCAAGTACCTATTTCCTTCAGATTGAGAAAAAGAAAGTTTAAAAGAATTTATTTATCGCCTGAATAGACCGTTAAAGCTAGATTCTTCGATCAGAGGTACATGGACAAAGTCTTCATAAAACACAAACATCATACGCGATATCATCTTCCAAATGTGTGAATTGTGTAACTTATTTATAAAGTTTTGTAACATTTTTCCTGATTTTATTGCAAAACTTTGAACAGATTTCCCAAAAAAAATAAGTTGAAACTCTATATCAAATACATGGTAAGCAACCGCTGTAAACTAGCGGTAAAAGAAGACCTCAGAAGACTTGGGCTACATTTCATTATGGTCGATTTGGGCGAAGTTGAAGTCATGGAGAACATTTCTGAAGAACAGCGCGAGCAAATAAAAATTGCTTTGCTCCATTCAGGATTTGAACTAATGGACAATAAAAGAGCTGTTTTGATTGAGAAAATTAAAAACATAATCATCGAAATGATCCATCATTCCAATGAATTAGTCAAAACTAACTTTTCCAACTTCTTAAGTGAAAAACTAAACCACGATTACACCTATCTCGCCAATTTGTTTTCCGAAATACAAGGAACGACGATTGAGCAATTTATTATCGCGCATAAAATTGAACGAATAAAAGAATTGATTATTTACGGGGAACTGAATATCACAGAGATCGCATGGAAGATGAATTACAGCAGTGTAGCCCACTTATCCAATCAGTTTAAGAAAATGACAGGGCTTTCTCCTTCACACTTTAAAAAATTAAAGGATAAAAGACGCAGCCCGATTGAAGATATCGGAATTTCAACAGATAATGCTGGTGCTAAAACGAAATAAAATGGAACAAACGAGGTCGCACAAATCACAATATGCCAGTAGTTTGATTGAAGCCAGTCTGGATCCGTTGATGACTATCAGCACGGCAGGTAAGATTATGGACATGAACCAGGCAATGGTCGATATCACTGGTGTAAACCGTAAAAATCTGATCGGCTCTGATTTCTGCAATTATTTCACCGACTCCAAAAAAGCGCAGAAAATATACCGGAAAGTGTTTGCAAATAAATCAGGGAGTAATTTTCCACTTACCTTCTGTCATGAAAGCGGGAAATTAACCGATGTCTTATTCAACGGATCGGTTTATAGAGATGAAGCCGGTAATGTGCTGGGGGCGGTTGTGGTGGCACGCGATAGTGCTGAAAAAAAATGGCCCAAAGAATTGCAAATTGCCAACAAAGAGCTGATCCTCCAAAATAAGGAAACTGAAAAACGTACGGCAGAGCTAATTATTGCCAACAAAGAACTAGCCTTACAAAATAAGGAAAAGAAAAAACGCGCGAAGGAATTAATTCGAGCGGAGATAGAACTTGACTATCAGAGTGAAGAGAAAGAAAAAAGATCAGCTGAAAATAAAGCCCTTGAAGCATTTAGCTATTCGTTAAAATTAGCTTCAAAGTATTCGCTGAGCTTGATTGAAGCCAGTCGCGACCCCTTGGTTGTAATCAACCCCCAGGGGAAAATCACTGATATGAATGAGGCCTTGGTAGACATTACAGGCGTATCGCGCAAAGAATTGAAAGAGACCAAGTTTCTCAAGTATTTCACCGAGCCACAGAAAGCCCACCAGGTATATCAGGAAGTTTTTGCCAATGAATCGGTTGCCGATTTTCCTTTAACCCTTCGCCACGCCAATGGAAAACTGACCGATGTTCTGTTTAACGGTTCGGTTTACAAAGACGACCTGGGAAATGTGCTGGGCGCGGTGATTGTTGCCCGCGATGTGACGGAGCAAAAACGAATTGCCAATGAGCTAACCGAAGCCATTGTATTTGCCGAACTGGCTGTTGATATTGCTGAAGATGCCAAAGTAAAAGCCGAACGTGCCACACGGATTGCTGAAAATGCAGTGAAAGCCAAGCAGCAGTTTTTATCGAATATGAGCCACGAAATCCGTACTCCGATGAATGCGATTATCGGCTTTACCAAAGTATTGCTAAAAACCGAAATGACTGTCAAACAAAAGGAATACCTGACAGCTATCAAGTTGAGTGGAGATGCATTAATTGTGTTAATCAATGACATTCTTGACCTGGCCAAAGTGGATGCCGGGAAAATGACTTTCGAACAAACTCCCTTTAAAATGGCGGCTTCGATTTCGGCCATGCTTCATTTGTTTGAAACAAAAATTCACGAGAAAAATCTAAAATTGGTGACGAAGTACGATGAGAATATTCCTGAAGTTTTGGTTGGTGACCCGGTGCGACTGCACCAGATTATTTTAAACCTGGTAAGCAATGCGGTTAAATTTACCAACAAAGGAAAAATTACGGTTGATGTAGGTTTAGTGAGCGAGGACGAGAAAACAGTAACCATCCAATTTTCAGTAATGGATTCCGGAATTGGGATTGCGAACGATAAAATTGAAAAAATATTTGAAAACTTCCAGCAGGCAACAAGCGGGACCTCACGCATTTATGGAGGAACCGGCTTAGGGTTGGCCATCGCCAAACAATTGGTCGAATCACAAGGCGGAACCATTAAAGTAGCGAGTGCGGTGGACCAAGGTTCTACATTCAGCTTTGTGCTAAGTTTTCTGAAAACAGCAGAAGATGCTGAGTTAGATTCAGAAATGATTGAATTGGACAACGAACTTAAAAATATAACGGTCCTGGTTGTTGAAGACATTGTGCTCAACCAATTGTTGATGAGAACCTTGCTTGAAGATTTCGGATTTGCACTTGATATTGCAGAGAATGGGAAAATCGCCATTGAAAAGCTGCGGACTAAAACCTACGATGTTATTTTAATGGACTTGCAGATGCCCGAAATGAATGGGTTTGACGCAACGGATTACATTCGCAACACCATGAATTTGCAGATCCCGATCATCGCCTTAACGGCCGATGTGACCACGGTTGATTTGGCCAAATGCAAGGCTGTTGGCATGGACGATTATATTGCCAAGCCAGTCGATGAACGTTTATTGTATAGCAAAATAGCTGGATTCGTAAAAAAACCAATTCCCATCGAGCGCAGCGAATCGCAAGAAGAAATATTCGATGCAGTGATTGTAACGAGCTGCATTGATTTAGAATACTTGATAAGCCGGACCAAATCGCATCCGAAACTCATGATGGAAATGATTTCGGCTTACCTGGAGCAAACTCCGGCTCTGATTTCAAGCATGAAAAAAGGCTTCATCGACAACGACTGGAACCTGCTGTACGCATCCGTGCATAAAATGATCCCATCTTTTGCAATCATGGGCATGGGACCCGAGCCTGAAAACATGGCCAAAAGAGTTCAGGAATATGCGAGTGCACAAAAACAGACAGAAAAAATATCGGAGCTGGTACTACTACTCGAAACCATTTGCACCCAGGCATGCAACGAATTACAAGTCGAGTTAAACCGGATTAAAAACAACATATCATGAATAAAAATAAAATAAAACTCTTCCTGGTGGACGACGATGCCGTGTTTCTGAAATTGTTGCAAATCGAATTTATGGAACAAGCTGATTTTGATATTGAAACCTTTGCTACCGGTGAGCTTTGCCTTAAAAGTTTATCGCACCGTCCTGATGTGATCATTTTAGATTATTACCTTGACGGGGTTGACCGGGATGCGATTAATGGGATTGACACACTGGATGAAATCAATGCTTTGCTCCCGGATATTCCAGTGATCATGTTATCTGCTCAGGATAAAATCGATGTGGCCATCAACTGCATGCACCACAAGGCAACCGATTATGTTGTCAAGAGCGAAACCGCCTTCCTGCGCTTGAAAAAAATCATCACAACCATTTTAGCAACCCAAAAACTCGAAAAGCAATTAACCTGGTATATGGATCGCATGTGATCAATTTTTTCTTCACACATTAATTGGCGTCAACGAACTCATAATGTGTGAATCATGTAATTATTTGCAGGAATTGTGTAACGGATTTGGACTTGAATGTGCTGACCTTTGAATCGTGAAAATACCTTCACAAACTAATTTTATCCAAATGAAAAAAATAACACTGAGCTTAATGACCTTATTTCTGGTTCTTTTATTTTCGCCAGACGAATTGAGAGCTGATGCAGAACCCATCACGGTTCCAGCGGAGACTACCACGGAGGTGACCGTTGCGTCAGCAGAAGCCACTGCCCGAATCGATCGCTTAATGGAAATAAAAGTGATGGATGTATCAACGCTATCTGCTTCCGAAAAGAGGGTGCTTCGAAAAGAAGTTCGCGCAATCCGATCGGAAATGAAAGCCAATGGCGAAGCGACGGTTGCCAATAGCCGAAACGGTGGAATTTATCTTTCAGCCGGAGGAATTATCATTGTCATACTACTGCTTATCCTGTTGCTTTAAGCACTTAGACTGAGTTGTGATCTAAATTTTAAAATAAATCATCATGGGAAATTTACTATATATCGTTGCCGTTGTCTTAGTCATTTTATGGCTGGTCGGTTTTGTTGGCTTCAATACGGGAGGAATCATACATGTATTGCTCGTTATCGCCCTCATTGCAGTAATCCTGAGAGTGATTCAGGGACGGAGGGTCCTTTAAGATGAAGAACTTAGGGATTGTCCTTATCAAGACTCGAATATCGTTTCACTAACTTCTAAAAACCTGTTCATGCAAGTAAACGTCCTCCGAAAAAATTTGATATTCTCGCCTGACCCTTCCAGAGTAATTGCCCGGTTTCTATTTTTAAATGATGAACGATCGGCTGATATCATCCGGAAGGTGCTGGCTATGCCCGAAACAGAAGTCAATATTGCCATGAGTCAGTTACTTAGGCGGTATTCGAGACGACATCGGAATATTTCACGAATATTTGAGAAGCACTTTGCCCGTTTGGCTCCCATATTCGACACGATTGAAATCAATGAAGAAGATTTGAGCCTTGCTCAGAAAGCACTGATCGGCTCTTATTTCACGATGGAATATTCCATTGAATCGGCGGCATTTTTTAATCCATCGGTCGTCGAAGATCCGGACCAGGCGGGATTAAGGGACGACGAAAAAAGGGTTATCCTAAGTTTTAGGGCAACTGGCGAAGGCCATATTTCGTCTCTGGTATTCCGCACAGGAGTGCTTGACAAAAACAATGACCTACGTGTTGAACCAGTCGGAAAAATGTTGGCCGAGGCTGATGTCATTAAACGGAGTTTCTACGAAAAAAAGACTTTTCAGGAGAAATTAGTTGACATGAAAAAAGCAGAAAATGATCATCCTCCTGCAAACCTCAACAAGCCGAACGAAACCCCCGACCGGAAAGATGGTACTCCTCCAATCATTACCGACAGCCCGAAGCCTTTGCGAAAGCCTTCAAATGTTGTGTCAGCGGATTTCATCCTGGATAAGCTCGGCGAAAACTTTACCTATGGCGAACTGATGAAGAACGTCTCCATGGCATTAAAAGACCCGGATACTTCAGAAGTACAGATTAATGTATTAAACAAACTCATGTGGTTGGCCTCATCGCATTACGAGATCAATTTTTCCATTGATTCGGCCATTTCTGAACGGGTCATTTTCCCGGTTTCGGCCACCGAGCAAAAAGGTATTGAAGATGCCCGCTTTGTCAAATTCACCGATGACAATGGCCAAATGACTTACTATGCCACTTATACTGCTTATGATGGAGTTAATATCTTGCCTAAGTTGATCAAAACAACTGATTTTTATCACTTTAAAATATTGCCGATCAACGGTGAGCTCGCCCGTAACAAAGGAATGGCTTTGTTTCCGCGGAAGATAAATGGTAAATACGCCATGTTGTGCCGCATGGATGCTGTAAACAATTATATTGCTTTTTCTGACAAGATCAATTTCTGGAGTGAAGCAAAAATGACGCAACAACCGAAGTATCCCTGGGATTTGGTGCAGATGGGCAATGCAGGATCGCCAATTGAAACGGAAGATGGCTGGCTGGTAATTACCCATGCCGTTGGACCAATGAGGGAATATAAACTCGGAGCATCCTTGTTTGATCTGGAGAATCCGGAAATTGAAATTGGCAGATTGAAAAGCCCCCTGATGGCACCCAATGAATCGGAAAGAGAAGGCTATGTGCCGAATGTGATCTACTCCTGTGGTTCCATTATTCATAACAACGACCTGATTATTCCTTATGCCATGTCCGACCATTCCTCCGCGTACGCGACCGTTAATCTAAGGGAATTGCTCGACGCATTGAAAGCTTCAGGTAAGTCTGACCAGAATTGAACGTGACAAAGTGGAACCTTCAGTGCAAAAAAACTGAAGCCTAAAGAAACGAGCAGGGATCATCCAGTGCTGCTTGTTTCCTTTACAACAAATTCATTCCCTCCAAACTGGATGGCTCAAAGTCATCCAACCCAATCGAAAATCGAGCGCAAAACAGCCAATTTCATAAGAGCACAATATTGCTGATGATGTGTGAATAATGTAATACTTAATCGGAATTGTGTAACGCTTTCCGAGGCCAGTTAGTCCACCTTTGTAGGGTATATAGAGCGCAATTTGAATTTAATGATATGACAGAGAAAAAAGCTGACGGCAGCTGGGAAAAGAGCAAAAGCAAGCTCAAACAAAAATTTGCAGACTTAACCAACAATGACCAGATGCTTTTGGAAAGAAAAAAAGAAGCAATTCTTGCCAGGCTTCAGCTAAAACTAGGAACAACAAAAGAAGAAACCTTAAAAATCATCTCAGGACTTTTCTGATCATTTTGCGCCACTTACACCAATTACAAAGATTTAACGCCTTGACATTATATAAATATCATCTTAAAATTAAAATTATGAATTCAGGAAAAGTATTATTAAGCGTATTCGCGGGCGCAGCCGCCGGAGCATTGGCGGGAGTTTTATTTGCGCCACATAAAGGTAAAGTTACCCGCAAAAAAATAGCAAGACAAAGTGAGACTTTATCCGACGAAGTGAAAGAAAAAATCAACGAATTGTTGGACGACCTCTTTGCCAAGTTTAAACAAGCCAAAGAAAGTGTTTCGGACTATACGGAGCAAAAAATGCACAAAAAGAATGACATGAAGAAAGAGGTAACCTCGGTCTAAGATATAGCGTGCGCATATATGAGAACCCTTGGGTCTGTGCTTGGAAACATCAAAATGGGAAAGCTTCTGTTTGAATATTTTCAGGCTGCTGGCCCAATTTCCAATTTGAACCAATACGAACTAAAAATCATGGAAGACAAGACCAATTTTATTGAATCGCTGCTGGAACGAGTTACGGACTACGGACAAACAAGCATGGAGTTAGCAAAACTAAAAGCTCTGGACAAAACTTCGCAAGTGATGTCATCATTCTTTTCCAATGCTACTGTCTTGATCATTATTTCGCTCTTTGCGCTGTTCCTGAATTTTGGATTGGCAATTTGGATTGGTCAGATTTTGGGAGAAATATATTTAGGCTTTTTTGCCGTGGCCGGATTCTACGGTATTACCGCAGTTTTAATCTATTTTTTTATGCAGAAATGGATCAAAAGGACTGTTGGCAACACGTTTATTAAACAAGTGCTAAAATAATCCCTATGAAACCGATCACCACCGCCGAAGAACTGAAGCAGGCCATTCAAATCCTGGAAGCCGAGCATGCACTCAAGGGACAGCAACTTAAGGAACACTTACTGCTCTCCTATGAAAGTTTAAAGCCGGCCAACCTCATCAAGGGCGCTTTATCCGAGGTTGCCTCAACGCCGGATTTGATTGACAATATTTGGGGAACAACCTTTGGTCTGGCATCCGGATACCTTTCAAAAATGATCGTTGTGGCCGGATCGGGAAGCAGGTTTAGGAAGCTGTTGGGCGTGATCCTTCAGCTTGGTGTAACCAATGTGGTCGCACAACACTCGGGTACGATTAAATCAATCGGACAGTTTATTTACCAACGCTTTCTAGGCAAAAAAGAAGCAAATTCTGAAAAGCCGTGACCGACAATGATAAAATACTGAAGCTTCCGTTTTATGCCAAAGCATCGTTGCTCTTAATCGGGCTGTATGTTTTCATCACCATGCTATCTATCGGACGAAGTATTATTGTCCCCTTGGTTTTTGCGGTTATCATTGCCATTGTCCTTCATCCGGTTGTCAACTTTTTTGTACGGATGAGAATAAAAAGGGTCATCGCCATCATCATTACCATCTTTCTTACGTTTCTGATCGTCGCTTCCCTTGCAGCGCTGATCATGTCGCGGATGAACCAGTTTGGGGAATCATGGCCCATCATGGTCGATCGGTTCACGGCTATGCTCAACGAAACCATCTCCAGATTATCAGTGTATACCGATATCAGTCCGGGAGTAATCAATGAATACATTGAAAAGGGCAAGGATGAAATGCTCAACATCGGGAAGGCCGCCATTGGTGAAACACTCATCACCATCGGAAGCATTGTCATGGCATTGCTCTTGGTTCCTGTTTATGTGTTTATTATTTTGTTCTACCACTCGCTGTTGGTTGAATTTCTTCACCAGGTATTTGGTAAAAGCGATCAACGCCAGGTGAGTGCAATTATTTCAAAAACCAAATCGGTTGTCCAACTTTACCTTGTTGGCCTGATTATCGAAGCGGCCATTGTTGCAGTCATGAATTCGGTCGCTTTGCTGGCACTCGGAATTGAATATGCCATCCTGCTGGGAATTATCGGAGCATTGCTCAATGTCATTCCATACATTGGAGGAATTGTGGCTGTAGCTTTACCCATGATCGTTGCGCTGGCCACCAAAGATTCGGGCATGTATGCCTTGTATGTTTTAGTCCTGTATTACGTCATCCAACTGATCGACAACAACTACATCGTACCCGTCATCGTTTCGTCGAAAGTGAAAATCAATGCGCTGTTTTCAATCATCGTGGTTTTTGCAGGAAACGCTTTGTGGGGAATCCCGGGCATGTTTCTCTCCATCCCGCTGCTTGCCATTGTCAAACTGATTTTCGACCATATTGAATCATTAAAACCCTGGGGATTTTTATTGGGAGACACCATGCCTTCCTTCTTAAAATTGAAACCAATTTTCAAGAAGAAATAGCGCAAAAGGTTGATGTAAGAAGCAGGCGAAAGCAAATTCCCGTATCTCCTGCACGCCCGGTGCATTTATCAGAATTAGGAACAAATAATTAACAATTGAATCGTATGAAGAAGAATATCAATAACCAGCAGCATGAAGCCCACTCCATGACTCAACCGGAGCAGACTGAAGTATTATTTATGACTTCATATCCACCAAGGGAATGCGGTATAGCAACCTATTCGCAAGATTTGATCCAGTCGTTGAATACTAAATTCAGTGACTCCCTATCGATTAAAGTTTGTGCCATGGAGGCCGATGATGTGAATTATGAATACCCGGATGAAGTTGAATTCGTATTGAAAACATCGATAGTTGCCGACTATGAAAGAATGGCACTCAAAATAAATCAGGATAAAGACATCAAAATTGTTTTGATTCAACACGAGTTTGGGTTCTTTCATGGCCGAGAGGAATCATTTCTGAAACTCCTGAAAGCCATTTCAAAACCCGTTATGATTGTTTTTCACACGGTTCTACCTCATCCTGATGAGCAATTTAAATTAAATGTACAGCATATCGCAGCGGCATGCGAATCGATCATCGTGATGACCAATACTTCCGCCGAAATCTTAACGAATGCCTATGGCGTGCCGCAGCAAAAAATAGCGGTGATCGCCCATGGCACCCATTTGGTTCCTCGATTAAATAAGGCTTCGTTAAAACTGAAGTACGGCTTGAAAGGCCGAAAAGTACTGACAACATTTGGCTTGCTAAGTTCAGGAAAAAGCCTGGAAACCACCATTGACGCGTTGCCGGCAATCCTGAAAAAATGCCCGCAGGCCATCTTTCTGGCCATCGGAAAAACACACCCGGAGGTGGTGAAAACGGAAGGTGAAAAATACAGGGAGATGCTCGAAGAAAAAGTCAAAAAACTGAATCTTCAGGATCATGTTCGTTTTGTGAACCAATACCTGGATTTGCCGGAATTACTCGAATATTTGCAGCTAACGGATGTCTACCTGTTTACGTCCAACGATCCGAACCAGGCCGTGAGCGGAACCTTTGTTTATGCCATGAGCTGTGGCTGCCCGATCATTTCGACACCGATACCGCATGCCAAGGAAGTGCTGACCAAAGACACCGGTATGATCTTTAATTTTGGTAATTCGAAACAACTGTCCAACGCGGTAATCAAGCTCCTCAATAATGATAAGCTACGGAGAAACATCAGCTTAAACACCTTGCAGAAAATTGTTTCAACAGCCTGGGAGAATTCCGCCGTTGAACATCGGTTGTTGTTCGACAAAATTGCTGGCAACCATACCACCGTACGCTACAACTTGCCGGCCATCAACCTGAACCATCTGAAGCAGATGACCACCCGCATGGGGATCATTCAGTTTTCAAAAGTCAATCAACCCGATATTGGCTCCGGATACACGCTTGATGACAATGCCAGGGCTTTGGTGGCTGCTTGTATGTACCTGGAAACGACAGGTGACAGGAAGATTATTTCGGCGATCAAAAAATACCTCAGCTTTATCGCGTATTGTCAGCAAGCTGAAGGAAATTTTTTAAACTATGTTGATAAAAAGCTCCGTTTTACCGACCAGAACGAAGAGGTGAATTTAGATGATTCGAATGGCAGGGCCATTTGGGCGCTGGGCTATTTGACTTCACTAACCGACCTGCTACCCGATAAACTGATTGCTGATGCCGGGGCCATGATTGAACAATCGCTGCCACGCATGCGCATGGTGCGTTCAACACGTGCCATGGCGTTTACAATTAAAGGCTTGTATTATTATGAAAATGCGGTCAATTACTCGGATAATCTCGACCTGATCGACGTTTTTGCCCGTCGCATGGTCCAGATGTACAAACATGAATCGAGTAAAAAATGGGAATGGTTTGAAAGCTATCTCACTTATGGAAACAGTACCTTGCCCGAAGCCATGTTGTATGCCTGGTTGCTAACGAAGGATGTTGTTTATAAAAACATCGCCTTGTCGTCTTTCAATTTTTTGCTGAATCAAACCTTCAACGAAAATGGGATCGAAGTGATTTCGAATAAACAGTGGCTGCAAAAAGGACAGAAAGCCGCGCAGTTTGGCGAACAGCCCATTGATGTAGCCTACACCATCATGACTCTAAGTGAATTTTACAAGGTCACAAGCGATGAGAATTATCGTGTGAAAATGGATACTGCCTTCAATTGGTTTTTAGGCGAAAACCGGCTGCATCAAATCATTTACAATCCATGTACCGGAGGATGTTACGATGGCTTGGAAGAATGGCATGTGAACCTCAATCAAGGCGCTGAATCCACGGTAAGCTACCTGATGGCCAGGCTAAGCATGACAAGAAATGAAAATTCGAAAGCCTCCTTCTGCAGGAAGCTGCCAACCCACAGGCAAACGGTTGCAGAACCAACAAAGATCTGATTATTCACCCGGCCGTAAACAGCATCCCAACAAGGCCGCTGTGGAGCATGAGTATTCATAATCCTGATCCTCTGTGGAATCTGTGGTTATAAATCAAGAAGAAATAATTCAAGATTCCAACCACCCGGTTTACCGGGAGGGAGGTGGTTGGGCACTTCTTTCCTCATTCCCTGCGTTAGTTTCGAGGCAAACCGCCAGCGGCTTGAGCATCAGGTTTTTTTTCTGTCCTCATCAACTTGGTGTCTTGGGTCTTTGTGTTCAAAAAAGCCGCAAGCTGTCCAACCACAGGCGTAAAATGTAAAACCAACTGTCAGCGTAGATTAAGTACATTCCGACATTTTATTGTATATTTATCTCACTTATCAATATCAATAACGGTCACTCAAGTGCAGGATAAATCAACAAAAACAAGTAAGAAGAAAGCCACGGATTTGGAAACCAACCCATTTCCAATCGTCGGTATTGGGGCATCGGCCGGAGGACTGGAGGCTTTTGAAAAATTTTTAGCTCAGGTTCCCGAGAACAGCGGAATGGCCTATATCTTTATCCAGCATTTGGATCCTACTCAAAAAGGCATGTTGCCCGAGTTGCTGCAGCGGGTTTCCAAAATACCGGTTCATCAGGTAAAAGATCAAACGCCTGTGAAGCAAAACTGCGCCTATGTTATCCCTCCAAATAAAAGCATGTCGATATTAAAAGGAGTGCTTTACCTGTTTGACCCCATGGAAGCACGAGGACTTCGGCTGCCCATCGATTTCTTTTTTCGTTCGCTTGCGCTCGACCAAAAGGACCAAAGTGTCGGCATCATTCTGTCGGGAATGGGATCCGATGGTAGTATCGGGCTCCATGCCATCAAGGAGAACAACGGAATTGTTATGGCTCAAAATCCTGCTACGGCCAAATTCGACAGCATGCCCCGTAATGCAATCGACTCGGTAATGATCGACATTGTTGCCCCAGCCGGAGAGCTACCAGCGAAGCTCAGAGATCTGATTAAGAACATCCCTACCCTGAGTCCTGACCCGGAAACGGAGAGTAAAGACAAAAGTGCGCTCGATAAAGTGATCATCCTGCTGCGCAGCCAAACCGGAAACGATTTTTCGCTTTACAAGAAAAATACCCTTTACCGCCGCATTGAAAGGCGCATGGGGATTCATAAAATAGATCGGATCAATTCGTATGTTCACTTTTTGCAAGAAAACCCGGCCGAAATCAAGATTCTTTTCAAGGAACTGCTGATTGGCGTGACCAACTTTTTCCGCGACCCGCATGTTTGGAAAAAATTGAAGGAATCCATCTTGCCGGAGATTATTGCCAACACCAAAGACGGATCAATTTTAAGGGCCTGGGTTCCCGGATGCTCTACCGGCGAAGAAGCCTATTCGCTGGCCATCGTGTTCAGGGAAGTGTTGGAAAAAACCAAGAAGCACAGTGGTATCAGCTTGCAAATATTTGCAACCGATTTGGACGAAAGCTCCGTTGATATTGCCCGAAAAGGCCTGTTTCCCGCCAATATTGCAACCGATGTTTCTCAATCGCGCCTGAGCCGGTTTTTTGTTAAAACCGAAGATAGCTACCGGGTCAATACCGAAATTCGGGAAATGATTGTGTTTGCGCAGCATAACATTATCATGCACCCGCCGTTTACCAAGATCGACTTTCTGACTTGCCGCAACCTGCTGATCTACCTCGACAATGAATTGCAGAAAAAGCTACTTGGCCTATTTTATTACAGCCTGAATCCAGATGGACTGATGCTACTGGGCAGCTCCGAATCGCTTGGTACTCAAAGTCCGCTTTTTACGACCGTTGATTCAAAACTGAAAATATACCAACGTTCCAACACCACTTTGACACCCGAACTCGTTGATTTTCCTTCCTCATTTTCAAGAGCGAACATGAGTAAACCTGAAACCCAAATGCCTGCTAAACTACCTTCAAATATCCAAACACCTGCTGAACAGCTGCTGTTGCAACAGTTTTCGCCTCCAGCAGTGTTAGTCAACGAAAATGGCGACATCGTCTACATCAGCGGACACACCGGGAAATACCTCGAACCCGCAGTGGGAAAAGCCAACCTGAACATCTTCGCCATGCTGCGCGAAGGTTTACGCAACGAATTTCCACTGGCTTTCCGTAAGGTGCTCGGCTCCAAAGGAAAAGAAATCCTGCACCACATCAAGGTTGAGACTAATGGCAGCTCACAAACCCTGGATGTGACCATTCAATGGATTGAAAAACCTGATTCGCTAAAGGGAATGGTGATGGTCGTATTTACTGATGTACACGAAATTTACAGCAGCAGACCACGAGCTGGCCGAAAGGCGATCGACCAGAGCAGACAATCGGACCTGGAAAAAGAGCTGCAGCACGCGCGCGAGTCGATGCAAGGCACGCTCGAAGAAATGCAGACGTCGCAGGAAGAACTGAAATCAACGAACGAAGAATTGCAATCGACAAACGAAGAGCTGCAATCAACCAACGAGGAACTGACCACCTCGAAAGAGGAAATGCAAAGCCTGAACGAAGAACTGCAAACGGTAAACGCCGAGTTGCAGTCGAAAGTTGACGATTATTCGCGGGTGAACAACGACATGAAAAACCTGCTCAACAGCACCGATATTGCCACCATGTTTCTCGATAAAGAACTGAACATACGCCGCTACACCAACCAGACCACCAAAATCTTCAAACTCATCAAAAGCGATATTGGCCGGCCATTTACCGACCAGACTTCGGATCTCAACTATCCTGATCTGGCTGATGACGCGCGTGAAGTTTTGCGTACACTCGTTTTCATACAAAAACAAATTTCGACTAAGGACGGGCGGTGGTTTTCCATTCGCATTATGCCTTACCGCACCTACGACGACCGGATTGACGGCCTGGTCATCACCTTTATCAATATCTCCGACCTCAATCAGATGGAAGTTCGATTACTTGAAGCGGAGAAGTTGAACCGTTTGCTGCTGGATTCCGTATCAGATGTCGTTATTAAACTTTCAACCGAGTTTGAAATTATGGAGTTCAACCCGAAAGCGGAACTGTTTTTTGGAAAGACAAGAACGGAGGTGGCCGATAAGGATTTCATCCGACTCTTCATCCCGCTGCCGGAACAGAAAAAAATAAAAAAAGAGCTTAACAGCTTGCTCAGCAAATTGAAGGATGGCAAATTAAAAATGCAGGTTATAGCTGCAGGAGAAAATAAACCTACGATTGAATGGTCCGTAAACACCTTACTCAATCAACACAATGAACCCACAGGAATGATTATAACAACTAAAGAATAGTGTCATGCAGAACGAAGAGCCGGATTTAACCGATCCCCGAAAACTACGCCAACAAGCCGAAGAAAAATTGAAGGTGAAACAAGAAAAGGCCGGGTTTGAAGACCTTGATGCCTCCAGGCTTGTGCACGAGTTGCAAGTGCACCAGATTGAATTGGAAATGCAGAATGAAGAATTACGCCGGGCATACGACACCGCTGAAACCGCCCTGAAGAAATACACCATGTTGTACGATCTGGCTCCCATGGGCTATTTCACGCTCGACAAGAGTGGCAGTATTTGTGAACTGAATTTTACAGGCGCCGATCTGTTGGGAGAGAAACGCTTCAAGCTAATAAACAGCAACTTCAAGCTATTTATCTCCGAAGATTCGCGGGCCATATTCAACGATTTTTTCATGAAGGTTTACAGCAGCCATGCCAAAGAATCGTGCAAAGTGACACTCGGGTACGATAAACAACCCCTATGCCGCGTTTACATGGAAGGTATTCTTACCGACGATGACCAGAAATGCCTGCTGTCAGCAATCGATATATCAGCTTTCAAAACGTGATTATTTAAGAAGCGATGGCCTTTCACTTTTATTTAATGTCTGAAAATAAATACATTTAGACAACGATCTTTTTTCGGATTGTTTAAAATTAGTCAACCTAACGTGCAAGCAGAATGAAACTTCACATCAGAAATATGGTCAGTAATCGCTGTAAGATGATTGTGAAGTCAGAGCTTAAAAAGCTTCGACTCCATTATATTCTTGTAGAACTGGGTGAAGTTGAAATTATGGAAACCCTCACACCTGAAGAACTGGCACAGCTAAACGATGGCCTGAAAGAATCGGGGCTTTCAATCATCGGCGACAAGAAGGGAATCCTGATTGAGCGCATAAAAAATATCATCATTGAGTTGGTGCATTATTCCGATGAACAAATCAAGGTGAATCTGTCGGACTACCTAAGCGAAAAACTCAATTACGATTACACCTACCTGTCCAACCTTTTCAAAGAAAACCAAGGGATCACGATCGAACATTTTCTACTCACCCACAAAGTGGAGCGCGTGAAAGAATTGTTGGTTTACGACGAATTGAATGTCACCGAAATCGCCTACATCATGCACTACAGCAGTGTAGCCCACCTGTCAAATCAATTTAAAAAATTGACCGGACTAACCCCATCGCACTACAAGCAACTCAAAATTAAACGCAATCCCCTCGAAAATATGTGAATGTTGTAACTCTTTTCAAAAGTTGTGTAAGAGTTCATCCAATCAATGACGCTACCTTCGGGTAAGTATGTTGATATGCTATCACCTAATATTTCGAATCATGAAAAACATTCTGTTTGCATTACTAATCGCCTCCCTTTTAGGAGGATGCGCCATGAACCTGGTAACAGGACGCAACCAGTTAAGCCTGGTTCCGGAATCGGAACTACAACTGATGGCCACAAACCAGTACACGACTTTTTTGGCAGAGAATAACACCTTAAATCCTAAAAACAGCAGTGCCGCAATGGTTGACCGTGTTGGTGCGCGTATTGCCAACGCTGTTACGCAGTATTATAACGGCAGGGGACAAGAATCAGTACTGGAAGGATACCAATGGGAATTCAACACCGTGGCCAGTGACGACGTGAATGCCTGGTGTATGCCGGGAGGAAAAGTGGTTGTTTACACTGGTCTGCTGCCGGTTACCCAAAACGAAACAGCGCTTGCCATCGTTATGGGGCACGAAATTGCCCACGCTATTGCCAAGCATGGCAGCGAACGGATGAGCCGGGCAATGGTTCAGCAATTAGGAGGAGCCGCTTTGGAAGTCGCTTTATCGCAAAAACCCCAGGAGACGAAAGACATGTTTATGATGTCGTACGGTATCGGTAGCCAGCTTGGAGCCATGTTGCCCTGGTCACGTCAGCAGGAAACCGAAGCCGATCAATATGGATTGATATTTGCCGCCATGGCCGGGTACGATCCCCGCGAAGCGATTCCCTTTTGGCAACGCATGTCGGCAGCAGGCGGGGCAAAGCAACCTGAATTTTTAAGTACGCACCCGTCGGACAATACACGAATGAGAAAGCTAAATCAGTTTATGCCCGAAGCTTTGAACTATTATTCCGCAAGCAAATAAGTTGAGAACAATACTGCCGATGGTCGAAACAATGATGGCCTTTTACAGCAGACGAAACACAATTATTAAAAAAATATATTTTATTAATAAAAAAGTGTATCTTCGCGAGAACTTTTATTTTTATTACAAGTATTATGAACAAAGGAACAGTTAAATTTTTCAACGAATCCAAAGGTTTTGGATTCATCGCAGACGGTGCGTCAACGGAAGAGTATTTCGTTCATGTATCAGGTTTGAACGACGAAGTAAGAGAAAATGACGAAGTCACTTTCGATCTTCAAGATGGACGCAAAGGATTAAATGCCGTAAATGTTAAACTTGCATAGTTTATAATTATATAAGACATTTTTCACCGAAAAGCCGACTCAATTCAATTTGAGCCGGCTTTTTTTCTATCCCCTTTATTGAAATAGAACGGGTCCCGGTTTCCCAATTTCAAAATCCTGAAAACCAAAATCATCCGTTGAAAATGAGTTCACCCTCAAAACATTTCGCCCGACCCCGGGAATTTTCGGATAAAAGGACAGGGAGATTTGAAACGAATTCATGACCAGGTTCTCATTCTTGATTAAAACACCTACGCCCAACCGCGAATAAACTTGGCTGTTTTTAAACCCCATCCGTTCGTTGCCAAGCATTCCCATCGAATAGTTGATAAAGGGACCAAATGTGAACCCAATAAAATCCCATGGAGCAAACGACTGGGTCTGAATCGTCAACAAAAGCCGGCTGGCACCGGTCAGCTCAGGACTGCGGAATCCGCTTAGTCCAAATTCCTCATCAAGTGTCAAACGATCCAGCGACATGGGATTTATTCCAACAGTCAAGTGGGGTTTGACAAAATGCCTGAATTTCCATTGCCCAATTTCAATCAGTCCGGTAAAATAGTTGACATCCATCTTAATCACTCCCTGGCTGGCATGCGATGCACGAATGAACGTGCCCAATTCGATATTGGAACTCAAAAAGCCCCAGCGAAAATAGTCGCCTATGGAAACGCGTCCGCCCAAATAAAATCGGCCCACCGCGTTTTTCTCCTGGTAACCTCCGGTCAGACTGTACACCTTTCCAACCGGAACATCTTCCGTGATTCCATGCTTAAAGATGTATTTGTCCTGAACATACCGTCGCTCAGAAATGCCAACACTTCCCAAATAGAAATTTTCGTTTGAATAAAATTGCTTCGGATCAAGCGTTTCTCCAGGCTTTTCAAGATATCGAACGCGCAAAAAGCGGATGGTCGAAATGAAATTGGTACTCCGGCGATACGCTGGATTGCGTCTGTTCAACGGAATGGCCCCTCCTACCCAATAGTCCTGCGCGTTAAACTTAAACCGGCTTTGCCTGTAAATGCCATGGTCTGTGTAGATTGAATCGTCGTTGAATTGTTGCATGAAGTGAAGCCCGGCGGCCCATCTGGCAAAAGGCGAAAAAAACAGGCGTTCAATCGTCACGCTCTTGCTGTAATAACGGTCGCCTTCAATGGCGTAGTCTAAGCTTGCGCCAATGTAGGTGTTTCTAATGTTCGGAATGGCGTAACTGGTGTGGTACGAATAATCGTCTTTGGTATGATTTCGGGCAATCTCATTTCGAAATTCGTGCCCCAAGCCTAAAAAATTTTCATCCATAACGCCAATGGTCGTGCGCGAACTTGATGTTGACAAGCTGGGGACAATACTCCAGATATCCAAGGCACGAATATTAACATCGACCGAATCGGAGCCCGGTGATGCCGATTCAACAAAAAAGGAAACATCACGGATGTACGGTCTGCTGCGCACCAATCGTTCGGCTTCGATGACCAACAGCGAATCAAAAAGCTGGTTTTGATCGATCAGCAACAAGTTTTTAATCGTGATTTCATGCGATTTGATATGCAGTTTGTTTCCGGTTTTCGATAGCCAATTGAGCGAAGCATCGATGGTGTCGCCAATGGAAGTGCCAAATGGATCGAGGGTTTGGATGGTGATGTTCCGGATGATTTTACCTTCAAAGGCACTGTATGGTTTTTGAAACAGCCTTGAGTAAACGCGCTTTCCGTCTTTGCCCTTTACAGGATCGGGAACAACAGGCTTAAAAAATAGCCGGTACATAAAGCGGGTGAATTTGCCGCCTTCCGAATAGGCGTCAATATTTTCATAAAGACGGGTTGAATCTTGCTTTTCGGGCGTTTGGCGGGCAAAAGCGGAGCTGCCGATTGAAACCGAAATAATGAAGAGTATGACGATCGTTCTGAACCACATTGGTGTGCTGTCATTTTCTATATTTATGGTTATTCTGGTTTCAACTCCTCCATCCGCTCCTGCTCTTCCTGTTTTGCCTTCCGTTTAAAATATCCCCTGAAAAGGATATTGTGCTTGAGTGCTTCCATGTTTTCATCCAAGCCTTTGGAGCTGTTTTTTAGGTTTAGAATGGTTTCGTCGATATTATTGGAAGTGACCGTATCATTGATCAACCGGCCCAAAGTTCCCTGCCCGGTGTTCACTTTCACCATAATATCTTCGAGTTGTTGGGTCGAGACTTCGGCGTTCTCCGCTGTTTCCTGGAAACTCTCCATAATGCCAGATACGTCGCCTCTGGTTACCGTAATCATTTCCTCCATTTCCTTGGAGCTGTTCTGAAAGTTTACGATCATGTCGTTAATATTATTCGCAATAATGGTATCGTGTATCAGCCGGCCGAGCGTACCTCGGCCGCTGTTTATTTTAATCGCAATCTCGGCAAGCTGTTTGGTGACAACCTCCACGTGCCCCGATGTAACCTGCAAACTGGAAATGATGGCATCCGTTTCAACCGGCTCAACCGATGCAAGCTCCTGGTCGTTTTCCACCAAGGGAGAATGTGTGCTTCCCTGGGTGATGATCAGTAAGCGGTCGCCAATCAAACCTTCGGAACCGATGGCCACGATACAGTCCGACTTAATAAACTGTTTAATCTCCTGCCTCACCAATAGATCAACCTGTACGGTTGAATCGTTAATAATGCTGATGTTATCAACCGTCCCAACATTAATCCCCGAGAAACGGATGTTGTTTCCAACCTGCAGGCCACTGACATTATAGAAAGTCGTGGTCAGTTTAAACACCGGGTTGAACAGGTTTTTTTGTTTGCCGATGATAAATATGGCAAGTACAAATAGTGCCAGTCCGCCAGCAACAAAAAGCCCTAGACGGACTTTGAAATTTGATGAGTGATTATCCATAATGCTGTTATTTTAGAATTACTTGAAAAATGATTTGATCAGCGGGTCAGTCGATTTCTCAAAATCTTCGATCGTCCCTTCCGTATAGACTTCTCCGTCTTTCAGCATAATGATCCGATCGGCCGTAGCACGCGCACATTCAATATCGTGGGTAATAATGATGGACGAGGTTTTGTATTTTTGCTGAACGTCGTTAATCAACTCGCTTATTTCATCAGATGTTACCGGATCAAGTCCTGTGGTGGGTTCATCGTAAAGCATAATCTGGGGGTCAACAACCACCGTGCGTGCCAGGCTGATCCTTTTTCGCATGCCGCCTGAAAGCTGCGATGGCATTTTATTCAAGGCATCGGCCAAACCCACATTCTCCAGCGCCTCAATTACTTTTTCGGAGATTTCCTTTTCTGTGAGGCCTTTTTTTATTCTCCGCAAGGGGAACTCCAGGTTTTGTCTCACGGTCATCGAATCATACAAAGCGCCACTCTGAAAAAGAAAGCCAATCTTCTTTCTTAACTCACTCAATGTTGCGTTACCCAGTTGGCCCACTTCTTCGCCAAACACATGGATTTTTCCTCCGTCGGGATTCAATAAGCGGACAATGCATTTGATCAAGACCGATTTCCCGGAGCCTGATTTGCCCAGGATGACCAGGTTTTCGCCCTTGTAAAGATTGATCGAAACGTTAACCAATACCGGCTCCATGTCGAATGACTTTTTCAGGTTCATGATCTCAATAACCGGCTCATTGCTTCTGTTGATTATTGGCCAGGGATCTGCAATTCTTTCTGTTTGAATGGTATTCATGACATTAACATATCGGTAATTTGTACTGCAATCATATCGGTAACGATAACCAGAAGCGAAGCCAGTACGACAGCTGAATTGGCGGCTTTGCCCACACTTTCAGTTCCACGTCCTGCATTGTATCCTTTGTAGGTCCCGACTAATCCGATCACCGCACCAAAGAAAAATGTTTTGACCACGGCAGGTAAAAAATCGATAAAGGCTATGGAGCTAAACGCCTGGGAAAAAAACAGGGAAAACGTCACATCACCTTTAATATTCGCACCGGCCCAGCTTCCGAGGATGCCCATCAAATCGGCATACAAAACCAGCAAAGGGATCATTAAGGTGGCTGCCAGAACCCGCGTAACGACTAAAAACCGCATCGGGTTGGTCGACGAAACTTCCATGGCTTCAATCTGCTCGGTCACTTTCATCGATCCAAGCTCCGCCCCCATTCCCGAGCCCACCTTACCGGCACAAATCAGTGCGGTAATCACCGGGCCCATTTCCCGGATGAGCGAAACGGCAACCATTCCCGGAAGCATGGACACTGCCCCAAAATCGACCAATACCGGTCGCGACTGAATGGTCAGCACCAGACCCATAATGGCGCCGGTAATCGAAATAAGAGCCAAGGACTTGGACCCGATCTGAAAACATTGCTGAAAAAATTCTTTCCATTCAAAATGACCGGAAAACATTTCCCGAACCAGACGGCCTATAAATAGGGACACGTCAGCAACGTCCATTAAAAAGCGGCTGAATAATCCTGTTTGCTCCAGCGTTTTTTCGCTGAGCCTGGTCATGGAATGTTTCGTCACATCGCGAACCTTCGGAAGGACTCTCGGAATGACTTGAATAATAGGAGTAAACTTTCCCATATCAATTTTAAGTTTGCCTATAAGTTGGCATAAACTTACGCCTATCGCCCCAATATTGTGTTACATAATTTTAAAAAAGAATTACATGATTCACACATCTATGAAGACGAAAAACCTGACTGTTAAGTCATTTGCATCAACCATTATCGGTGACAAGGGGAACCAAATAGCCATTCTTTCTGCTGAAAGGAAAGTCCGATCCCGGATCAATTCAAATTGTTATTGGAGAAAGTTTGAGTAACAAATAAAATCACTTTTTGAATAAAAAACCTTATTTTTATTCCTTAAACCTTAGTAGTTAGCGATTAACGTAAAGACCACAACCTTATTTACCTTATTTGATGAAGATTGAATACCACAATTTATTCACCCATTTTATTTTTACAACCTTTGGGCGAAACCGGATCATTCCTGAGAAGAACCGTGTGAGAGTTGAGAAATACATAACAGGAATTGTGAGTAAAAATGAGTCGAAACTTTATGCTATTTTCGCCAATCCAGAACATGTTCATTTTTTGGTTTCACGCTCCCCCGCAATTTCTGAGTTGGATATGGCAACGATTATTGCAGATAGCTCAGAAAATTTCATCAATGAAAACAAATTGAGTATAGGACCTTTCAGATGGCAGCAATCGGCCTCCGCATTCTCCGTTTCAAAGTCGGATGTCGACAAGGTTTGCAAATATATTTTAAACCAGCCCAAGCACCATAAAAAACAGAGCTTCTCTGAAGAATATGAACGGTTTCTGAAGCACTATCAGGATACCATAAAAAATAAGGTAGGAGGGGAATAATTCTAAAAGAGCTACTAAGGTTAGAACAGAAAATAAGGTTTTAGGAATAGCATAACGCTAATTCTCGCCAAAATTTCGAATTGATTCCATGATATCCACAGAAATAAAGACCAGTCTGTTGAGCTCCCTTTCAAGGATTGTGGTGTTCAACCTTGTCCATCGTTTCCGTAGGTTTCATCTGCGGCTATTGTTGTTAACTGCGGATTTCGTTCATCAATTAAACTAATTTCGGAACTCAGCAACAACACAAGCAACCGACCTCCGATCCACCAACAGCATAAACTCAAAAAGAAAGACCGTCCCCTTTTGGGGAACGGCCTTCCTAACACTAACCTTCACTTAAAAACCCAAACCTAAAATCGGTATCCTAATGACAGACCAAAGCCTGTATTTTTTGCTGTTGATTGATCATCTGAAGAATCGTCGGGAATAATATTCAGCATCCCGAACTGGGTGTCTAACTGCAGAAACAAGCCACTGGCCATTTCAAATCCGGCAAAAATGTTTGCTCCGGCGTCAAAATCTTTATAATCGACACCTCGCTCAAGCGTTAAGGAATTACCTTCAAAAACTTGTTTGCCGCTGATCCCATAAGCCACGTATGGCCCAAAACCAAGCATAAAGAATCCGCTACCCAGGGGAGCTTTGTAAACCAGGTTCAAGGGCACTTCAAGATAGTTGATCTTGATTTCGTCGGTGAATTCGCTGCCCAAAGCCGTGTACGTGTTTTTGGCACCTTTTAGCGAATACATCAATCCGGGCTGAAAATAAAACTCCGGAGCAATTGGGATTTGAATATTAACCCCAAGGTGGTAACCCAGAAGCATATCATTTTCGAGTTTGTCACCACTCGATAGCTCTCCGTTTAAATTCTGGAAATTTACTCCACCCAATATTCCAAAGGACACATTGGACCGTTCCTGGGCAATCGCAAACGTTGCTGAAAACGCAAGGAGTAAGACAATTAATACAAATTTATTTTTCATGTGCTTATTTTTTAAGATTTTGATTTTCAATAATGAATTCTTCCTGTTTTACTGTCAACTGACTGTGACTGTAAACTGCGACTGTAAACTGCGACTGTAAACTGCAAACTTCCTCTAACTCCCTGCTTCGGCTTCCGCTTCGGCCTTCATTTTTTCGTTGGCTGTAATCAAAAACTCAACCCGGCGGTTTTGTGAGCGGCCATCATCGGTGTTGTTGTCATACTTCGGAAACGTTTCTCCAAATCCTTTAATACTTAGTCGGTCGTAATCGATATCTTTGCTGGTTAGATAGGCAGACACCTGGCCGGCACGTTCTTCCGAAAGGCTGCGGTTGTATGCTTCACTACCTTTGCTGTCGGTATGTCCCTGAACTTCGATGTTCGTATCCGGGTAAACATCCAGCACGTTCACCAACTTATCCAGGTTTGTTCTGGCATCAGCCGAAAGATTTGAACTGTCGAATCCGAATAGCACATTGCTGCTGAATTCAACCACGATGCCTTCGCCCACGCGTTCTACTTTTGCACCGGGTACCGTTTGTTCGATTTCCTCGGCCTGTTTGTCCATTTTATTGCCAATGACAGCTCCGGTAGCACCCCCAACAGTGGCTCCGATAATTGCTCCAAGCCCTGTATTTCCAGATGCCTTACCGATAATAGCGCCCATTGCGCCACCTGCGACGACCCCAACAGCTCCACCTTTTTGTGTTTTGTTTAGCGACGCGCAACCTGAAAACAAGAAAGCTGCACTTAGCACGAGTACCATACTTATTCGTAACTTTTTCATAGTAGATGAATTTATTTTGTCATGTTTCAATTCGATATAGACAAAGATAGGCTTGTGCAAACGCCGAAAAGTTACATTAATCTGGATTTGATTTACATGATTCACACATTATAAAGAGCTAAAAGCCAGTTAATCTGTAAATCATGTAATCTTTTACCTGAATAATATAACAACGATGTGGGGCAGAAGGTCGACCTTTGTTACTTACTTATACCGAGATATCCATTTTAAATCTGAATAAATATGTGGCACGCAGCATCAAATTATGATCTCCCTGATCAGCCGGAGAAGAAAGTCAAACACCTTTCAAAAGAAGCACTAATGGCATATTGATCCTTGATGCTGAAACCGGACAGATTGTTGATGTTAATCTAATTCAATGTATTGTCCGAGACATTTCCGGGCGCAGATAAGCAGGAAATGACCTGCGACTAAAAAAACATTCAATAAACGTGAATTAAAACAATTCGTTAAAATTAAAAAGCCAACAATTATGAGCAAGAAAAGCTTATCGGAGGGGGAGAATCTGAACCAAAAAATACTCTTGGTCAGCAACGACGAGCTATCGGAAATACTCATCGCCCTTGCGGTGAAAGAACCAGTAGGCGAGGTTTTTAAAACAGGCCACGGGTTTGAAGCCATTGAAATTTGCCGCCGAAACTCTGCCTTGAGTTTGATCCTCCTGGACATCAAGCTATCCGGGAAAGATGGCCTTGAAGTTTGCCGCCAAATAAGGACGTTCAACCGAAACGTGACGATTATTGCACAAACCAATCAAACAATGGCCAGTGAGCGGAAAAAAGCGCTTGAAGCCGGATGTAATGACTATATTCTGAAACCAGCAAAAAAGGATGACTTGATCAGCTTGATCATTAACCACCTTCAAAAAACAGGGAAAGAGAAAACAACAGGACAGGATCTTGCCACAAGAGCAAGCAGTTCTGACACGTATCGTCAGAAGGCAGAAAAGCTATTGCAAAAAAAGCCGCAAAAATCAGAGGTGCAACATACCGGAGTCGATCATTTAAAGCTCATCCACGAGCTTGAAGTGCATCAGATTGAACTGGAAATGCAAAACCAGGAACTCAGTCATGCAAAGGAAACGGCAGAACAAGCTGAAAAGAAATTCACCGAGCTGTATGACTTCTCCCCATCGGGCTACCTGACGCTCACAGCCGATGGTGAAATTGCTGAACTGAATTATACGGCCGCGCTTTTATTAGGCAAAGAGCGGTCACAATTGTTAAAAAGTCAGCTTGGCTTTTTTGTTTCGCCCGAAACCAGGCCGGTTTTTAATGATTTCATTCAAAACGTATTTCAAAGCAGAACTAAAGAAACCTGTGAATTAATACTGACGATTGCCGACAGTGCGCCTAAATACGTGCGTGTTGATGGGATTATCAGTGAGGCAACGGGAAAATGTTTGGTCACCATGGTTGACATTACCTTGCGTAAACAAGCCGAATTCGATTTGGTAAAAGCCAAAGAGAAGGCGGAAGAAAGCGACCGGTTAAAAACGGCTTTTTTGGCCAACATGAGCCACGAAATCAGGACACCCATGAATGGCATTCTGGGTTTTACCGAATTGCTTAAAACAAGTAAGCTATCCGAAGAAAAACACAAGCGATACATTGGGATCGTTGAAGAAAGCGGCGTCCGCATGCTCAATATCATCAACGACATTATCAGCATTTCAAAAATAGAATCGGAACAAATTGAGCTTTCAATTTCGGAAACGAATGTCAACACGCAGCTCGAATACATTTACCGTTTTTTCAAGCTCGAAGCAAAAAAAAAAACAGCTGCATCTTTCATTCACAACCGGACTGAGCGATGATGAAGCCAATGTGAAAACCGATCGGGAGAAAGTGTATGCCGTGTTGACCAACCTGGTGAAAAATGCCATTAAGCTTACAACTAAAGGCTCCATTGCATTTGGTTACCAAAAGACGGAAAACGAACTGGAATTCTATGTTACTGATACCGGTTCCGGAATTCCTGAAAAGGACAGAAAATTCGTATTTGATCGGTTCAGACAGGGAAACGAAGCATTGAGCCGAATGCACGAAGGGGCTGGCTTGGGCCTGGCTATTTCAAAGGCCTATATTGAGATGCTTGGAGGGAAAATTTGGATCGGAAGCAACAAAAAAACGACAAAAGACAACGGAACGACAATCTGTTTTAGCGTTCCGTATCATCCGGTCAAGAACCAGGAAAAGAAAGCCGCTCCAATCCTGAATGGCTATGCGATAAAAATACCGGAAAGAAAACTCAAAATTCTGATTGTCGAAGATGTCGAATTTTCGAGTCTGCTGCTAAGCAAGATGGTCGAAAATTTCACAGGGGAGTTTCTGAAAGTTACCACTGGTAAGAAAGCGGTTGAAACCTGCCGAAAAAATTCGGATATTGACTTAATTCTTATGGACATCAGCATGCCCGAAATGGACGGTTACGAAGCAGCCAGGCAGATCCGGCAATTCAATCAAAACGTAATCATTATTGCACAAACGGCCCATGCCCTGTATGGTGACAAGGAAAAAGCGCTAGCGGCCGGATGCAACGATTATGCATCAAAGCCATTAAATCTAACGGCTTTGAGTAAGATGATTGACCGCTATTTTCGACAAAAAAAGGTTAAGCAATAGGCGCAGTTCAATTTGAAGTCAGCCTAACAAAATATCCTCCCAATTCATTTCATGATTAAGTCCATCTCAGCATTCTGGGGTGAACTTTCTATGTCAATGCGAAAAGAAAAGCATAAACCCGTAAATTACCATAAGGACATTAACTGGACAGTAAAAAAAATCGCACTCCACCGGCTTTTCAATGTGCCAGTTGACCGAACGGCTGACTGAAGAAAAATACAACGGGAGCTATGAACAAATCGGTAAAGCGATCATGAAATACTCGTCCAATTCTGGCCTGGATGTCGTTAACTTTTGTGAGCTGGTCCTATTCTCTTTCTTAACCGGAAATGCAGATATGCACCTAAAGAACTTTTCACTGATCCATCAGACGGGAGCAGGCACTGTACTTGCTCCTGCTTATGACCTTTTGACAACTGCATTGGTCAATCCCGCAGATGACGAGGATCTGGTGGCGATTTCGGTCTGACCGTGCCACACTTTTCGGTTTAAACCGTGCCACTTTGGGAGATGCTGCAATTATACAAAAAATTTAATCTTCATTCTTCAAAATACCTTTTCTCAATGATTCCCCT
>Ga0163223_100087_pt1 | contig 36238 bp, 33 predicted proteins | sample MSEWel2016_02_17_2_FD_113147 | JGI IMG/M metagenome (GOLD analysis project Ga0163223, IMG submission 113147) | Subsurface microbial communities from deep shales in West Virginia, USA - MSEEL Well Study Marcellus 5H_2016_02_17 ...
GTGAATCATTGCATAGTCTTTTGACTTTTCATCGATAAGTTCTTCTAGACCTCCAAGGGCTCTTAGGACTGAGTGAAGTTCGCCTTGGCTTAGTCCTTTATCTAATATGTCCACTCTTTGATAGGAAATACCACCTAATTAACTTAGTATTCAACATTAACTAAAGTAAGGGCACTTGCCATGGCTTTGTGTCCTACATCTTTATTATTCATGGATTTAAAGGCACGTTTAATTGTCTCTTCATGACGTGTTCCAAGGCCTATCTGAATCAAGGTTCCAACAATAATTCTTCCCATATTCAGTAAAAATCCATCTGCGCTTATAGTAACGATAATTTCTTCATCTGTATCAAAAAGTTCAAGGGACGTGATTGTTTTGACTGAACTTTTTACTTTTGACTTAGTAGAAAAAGCCGCAAATTCATGCTCTCCAAGAAAAAGTTCTGCAGCATCTCTCATCTTATCAACATCTAATAGACCATCCATTCGGTTTACATATTGACGATCAAATAAAGGACGCCTTGGTGCATCTATTTTCCATAGTCGGTATTCATATGTCAGTTCTTTCACATTATATCGACTGTGGAATCGGTCTTCAACAGCTTCGACAGAATACGTGATAATATCATCCGGTAGGAATTCTTCAAAGTAGTCACGAATGCCTTTTTCATCTTCTTTTTTATCCGGTACTTTGAAATTCACCACTTGATAGGTTGCACTCACGCCGGCATCTGTGTTTACTGCACTCACAACTTCAATCTTTTCTCCATATTTTTTTTCAAGAATTGCCTCAAGTTTACCTTGAATGGTTTTATCTTCATTGCTTTTCGTTTTTCGATAGCCCTTATAACGTCGTCCGTCATAACCAATCGTCATTTTATAATTAATCATATTTACCTTCTTTCTATCAAAAAATTACATTAATCTTTATTATATACTTTTAATACATTATCCATTTTTGTTGACATGTTTATTAGCAACATATCAACTAAGGTTAATGCCACCATGGCTTCTACTACAATAACTGCCCTAGGAACAATAATGGGATCATGTCGACCTTCAACATTGATTTCTACATTTTCTCCATTTTTATTTACTGCACGTTGGGTCATTTCAATTGAAGGTGTCGGTTTGATATAAACTTTTAAGAATATGTCTGAGCCATCGCTAATACCACCAATTATACCACCTGCGTTGTTGCTTTCTTTAATGATACGACCATCCTCTTGATATTGATAAAAATCATTATTTTCTATCCCTGTTTTTGTAGCCACCTCTATGCCTGCTCCGATTTCAATTGCCTTTACCGCACCAACAGACATAAGGCCTTTTGCTAAATTCGCATCGAGCTTGTCAAACACCGGTTCTCCAAGGCCACTCGGCATTCCGCTAACAATACATTCAATACTTCCTCCTGAAGAGTTGCCTTGCTCTTTGAGTTTTGTCAAGTATTCTTCTGCCAATTTTACAGCTTCTACATCCGGCATACTTAAAAAATTATTCCAAATCTCCTCTTCCTTAAAATGATCTTTATTCACTTTAATGGGTCCAATTGAGGATGTATAGCCCGTAATCTTAATACCGATTTCCGATAATATTTTTTTTGCGACTGCACCTGCTGCAACTCTAGCTGTTGTTTCTCGGCCGGATGAACGTCCACCACCTCGATAGTCTCTGAATCCATACTTTTGATCATAGGTATAATCCGTATGTCCGGGACGATAAATTTTTGATATTTCGGTGTAGTCATAAGACCGTTGATTCGTATTGCGAACAATCATAGCAATAGGCGTCCCCGTTGTTTTTCCCTCAAATATTCCTGAAAGAATTTCTACTTCATCCTTTTCTTTCCTTGGTGTTGAAAATGGAGATTGTCCGGGTTTTCTTTTATCTAAGTCTTTTTGTACATCTTCTTCACATAAACTGATCCCCGACGGGCAACCGTCAATTGTTACTCCTACGCCTTTACCATGAGATTCTCCCCATGTTGAAATTCTAAATAGTGTTCCATATATTGATCCTGACATTGATAACCTCTTTCCTATAAATTTATACTTACTTTAGAAACCTCTTTCATACGCCTCGGGAATTCCATCCATGACTCCTGCTTGACGATACATCTTCAAGGCAAAATACGGATCGCGCAATAGTAATCTTCCCATAGCCACTAAATCACTTCGATTGTTGTTCAAAATTTCCTCAATCATCTCAATACTAGTTATTAGGCCTACTGCTATTGTATCCACCTGACATTCATGCTTAACCTGATCAGCAAATCGTATCTGGTAGCCTGGATAGGCTTTCATAGCAACCGGAGCCAAACCACCGGAACTGATATGAACGATATCTAGCTTTTCTTTTACTTGATTGATAATCCCTACCATCTTGTCTCCATCAATTCCACCCTCTACATAGTCAGATACGGATACTCTTAGGCCAAGAGCTATATGTTCTGGAATTGAGGCTTTTACTTGGTCAATAATCCACGTAAGAAGTCGACAGCGGTTTTCTAGACTACCGCCAAATTTATCTGTACGTTGGTTTGTAATTGGCGAGAGAAACTCATGATTCAAATAGCCATGGGCTCCATGAATCTCAATATACTCAAATCCTGCTTCTACTGCTCTCTTAGCTCCCTCGACAAAGGCCTGAACAAGGTGATCAATATCTTCTTCATCCATAGCCTGGGGCATTCGGTAGTCATCACTAAACTTAAGGGCGCTCGGTGCAATCGGTTCCGTCGCTCTAGCCTGGCTTTTTCTTCCGGCATGTGCAATCTGAATTCCCGGACAAGTACCATGCTTTTTGATTCTAGAGCTAATCTCTCTAAGTCCTTCAATCTGTTCATCCGTCCAGATCCCAAGGTCTCTATCGGATATTCTGCCGTTTGGCATAACTGCTGTCGCCTCCACTATAATCAAACCTATTCCACCGATGGCTCTGGTTTCATAGTGTGTGAAATGGAAGTCATTGGCTTTACCGTCATCCTTTGCCGAATACATACACATGGGGGGCATGACTAAGCGATTTTTTAATTCAACATTTCCGAGTTTATATTTTTCTAATGCTTTCATTAGGTCTCCTCCTATTGTTTTTTTACAGATACCATGCCTAACATACATCCAAGAATTCCAAAGATCACAGATAGTGAAAGGATATATATAGCCACAACTTGTATGGTCTCAGTCATTGGGGGCAAGGGAATAAAAGGAATGGGTCCCATCATAAAACCATAACTGCTTTGAATGACAAAAAAAGCTCCCATAGTGGCTATAATTCCCGAAACAAAAGACATCCATATTCCTAATATATAAAAAGGAATAGCAATAAAACGCATGGGGGCCCCTAACAGTGTTAAGGTGGTGATTTGTTCACGGTAGTGATAAATGCTTTGTCGAATCGTATGGGATAAAACGACTAAGGTGGTCATACCTACTGCTATTAATATTAACACACTCATAAAGGTAATTCCTTTAACAATATCCCTTAACTTTCCTAACACATCCCTATTGTCCCGAATAGAACTGATTTCAGGCATAATTTCCAAGGTATCTAGTACCGTCTCCATGTTTTGCAAATCAATACTTAACTCTATAAATGCAGAAAATGGATTCTCTTGAAAATATTGGAGTACTTGGGCTTCTTCACCGAGTATTGCTGACATGCGTTCATATGCTTCTTCTTCAGAAACAAGCCTAACGTCTCGTACACCATTGATTTTTCTCAGATCCTCAATCCAAGTAGCCTCCTCTTGTATTTCCATTTTCGAATAAACCGATACTTCTGCTTCACTTTCCAATATCTCAACCATATGTTCTGTGATGATAAAACCACTAATCACAAGAGCTAACAAAAAAAAGATTAGCCCATTACTCACGATGGTTAACCCATTCGAAAACATATTATACCGGAAAATAGCTATGGACTCCTTCAGATAGTAAACACTATTACCTCTTTTTCTCACGCTATCACCGCCTTTCAAGGAACATTTGTCCCTGATTCATATGAATGAAAACTGCATTTTTCACATCTTCAATTAAATGTGTTGCATGGGTAGTGAGTATGACCGTTGTGTCCGAATCGCGCAAATCCATAAGAAGCTTAAGAATATGTACCGCATTTTCTTTATCCAAGTTACCCGTTGGTTCGTCTGCCAAAATCAACTTGGGTTCTCGCACCATCGCACGTGCAATAGCCACACGTTGACTTTCTCCCCAAGACAAGGTGTCAACATGGGACTTAATCTTGTGTGAAAGACCTACCCGAATAAGCGCTTCTTCGCTAATTACATGGATATCCTCTTGAATATGTGGTAAAAAGCGTAAGCCTAACATCACATTTTCTAATGCTGATTTATTAGGAATCAAGCGAAAATCTTGAAAGATTGGTCCAATCCATTGCCGCATTTTCTGAATATTTCGCTGAGACCCTGTCATAGATTGTCCTAAAACCTCAAGAGATCCTTCTGTTAAGAGCTCACTTCCCATAAATAGTTTCAACAAACTGGTTTTTCCTGACCCACTCGGGCCAATAAGAAAGACTAATTCACCACTTTTTATTTCAAAATCACAGGGCAGTATAGCTTTCGTTCCTGTCGGATAAGTTAAAGCAAGTTCTTGCGCTCGTATCATGTGTACCTCCAGTAATCAAAAAAATGAAAATGCAAAATTTAAAATAAGTTCATTTTCTTTGCTTTCTATACTTTTGACTTTATTGTCATCCGTTAAATTTTCTATATTAAGAATTAATGCACCTTCTTCATATAGTTCTGAAATTCCACTCGGTTCTAATTCAATCCCATAAAACTGACCTGACGTTGCTACATAATGAATTTCATAATCATTTCTGACTTCAAAGTAACCCATGAGTTGTAGCACATCTTGATTCAGATTGATACCTACACCGTCATTTTCAAAAGAAAAAACCATTGAAGGCAAGCTTGGATTGTCTTGAATAGCCCGGTTGAAGTCAGCTTCTGTTATCCTTGCTGTAATGCCGGAAAGGGATATACTCACATCGACCATATCTTCGGATAGAGCTCCTGATGACGCCAACTCTGAAAATCCAATACTGGCATTTTTAAAAACCGGCTTTAATGCTATCCATGCCTCTCGCAATGTATTCAACTGTTCCTCATATTCTTCTCTTTCTGTTTCAAGGGATCCTAAAAACTCCTCTTGTTGGTTAATCAAGCTCTGATTTTCCTCAACAGACAGCAATAAAGCCCGTTCTTCTTCAACAAGGGCTGCTTGGGTCTCTTGCAACAAGGTTTCTGTAGAATCAAGCGTATCCAAGGTCTCTTCTGTTTTAGACATAAGATCTCCCGTACCTTGGGTCATATCTCGAAAAAGCGTTACCCTTTGTAGGAAGTTTTTCAAACTCTCCGCTTCTAATATAATCTCCAAAAAAGACGTCGCACCCATTCTTTGATAAGTCGCAAGCACTTGACCTAAGGTGGTTTCATATTGATGAAGTTGCTCTTTTTTTTCAAGAATCTCTTCATTAATTTCTACAATACGTTCTTGTATGGCTAGCTTTTCCTCTTGAATACGAATAACTTTAAAATTGGATTCTTGGATTAACTGCTCCAACCGATATAGTTCTGATAAAGCCTCACTCACCTGGACCTCAATGTCCTCGAGATTTTGAGTCACTTCTTCTTCATCAAGCACAGTCGTTGTTGCCTGTATCCTATTGTTCATATTAAGACTAACCCCAAAAATAAATCCGACTAGACATGTAAACAATATCATTAAAATGTGTTTTTTCATATCGAATATCCTCATAGTATAATTTAGCTGACCTAGTAACTACCCTCATTATATACTACTCAGTTATTGGACACAACCACTTTAACCTTGCTAGATTATAGTATTGCCTCTAAAAGTTTTTTCGTATAGTCATGTTCTGAGTGATAAAGCACATCATGGGTCTTACCAAACTCGACAAACTCGCCTTTATACATGACTGCAATTTGATCACACATATGCGCGACAACTTTCAAGTCATGAGAAATAAAGATATAGGATAACTTTAATTCGTCTTTTAATTTTGATAATAGATTTAGAATTTGACCTTGTACAGATACATCAAGGGCTGATACCGGCTCATCACATATAATTATTTTTGCCCGCGTTGCAATTGCTCTTGCAATAATTACGCGTTGGTTTTGCCCACCACTTAATTGACTTGGGAACTTGTTTTTTTCACTTGTTTTAAGTCCGACTAACGTCAAGAGCCGATCAACCTCACTATCAAGCTCACTTTTTTCAACAATTTTGTGAATGCGTAATGGTTCTAAAAGAAGTTCACTCACTGTCATTTTAGGATCTAAAACGGCATTGGTGTATTGAAAAATGATTTGAATATCGCGTCGATGTTTCCTCATTTCACTTTCACTGATGTAGGTGATGTCTTGGCCAAATAAATGAATTTTTCCACTACTTGGCTCAAGTAGCTTTAACAAAAGATTGGCCATTGTGCTTTTTCCACTTCCGCTTTCTCCTATTAATCCAATAGATTGTCCATTTTTCAGTTCAAAAGTTACATTTTTTACTGCATGAATGATTTCTTTTTTACTAAAAGTGCTCGATTTTATTATAAAATGTTTTGATAAGTTTTCTACTTTTAAAATACTATCCATGGCTAATGGCGAACCTTCAAGAGAATAAAAATTATCATCTCCAAGATCTAAGGACCTTGCACATTTTATTAACTCATTGGTATATGGATGAAGGGGTTTATGAAATACTTCTTTAAGTATTCCTTCCTCAACAATGAGCCCACCATACATAATATGAATTCGCTCGCAAAGATATTTTGCTACATCAAAATCATGGGTAATCAATATTATTGACATCTGATACTTTTTATTCACCTTGATTAGCAAATCCAATATACGTTTTCTAAGCGACGCATCTATGGAGCTCGTTGGTTCATCGGCAATTAAGATATCCGGTTTCGATAATATACAAAGAGCAATCATAATTCTTTGATTTTGTCCTCCACTTAACTGGAAGGGATACATATTATAGACCGTATCCGGAGAATCAATACCTACTTCCTTAAGGGCTTCACAGATTAACGGATAACTATATGGTTGCCTATGCGCTTTGAGAACACTTTCAAGTTGTTTTCCAATACGTTTGTATGGATTTAAAGCTTGGGAAGGGTTTTGAAAAATATAGGCAATGCGCTTTCCTCGAATGGAGGCCAGCTTTTTTTCACTGAGGTTCACTAAGTTCTCCCCTTCAAACAGAACGCTGCCTTGATCAATTGAACTGATGGATTCATCTTGTAACTTGATCAGGGAACTGACGGTCACTGATTTTCCGCTTCCTGACTCACCAACAATTCCTATCATTTCACCCTTACGCAAAAATAAATCGATCCCTCTAACCACTTGAAGTTTTCCCTGGTCTTGGTAAAACGAAACTTTAAAATCCTGAACATCTAAAATTTTTTCACGCATTATAAGCCCCCCTTCTAATAATTATTTTTATTAACTGTTTCAAGAATAATACGACCTAATTCGTCTAAGTCTCTAGAGCCAGTCGTTTTAGTGCCTATGATAATTGAGGCGATTCCTCTTTGCCAAAACATTTGGTTGGCCGCATCGGTATTTGTATAATAGTATTCTATTCCTACTTGATTTGATTTCAAGGGAGCATTTTCTATATCGTTTTTATTGACATTTTCTTTTAAAAGATGACCTAGGCTCCATGCAAACTGCCTTGTAATAGGAGCTTGTTCCACACTGAGTTCAATGGTGTCAAATGTATTACTTCGGATTCTTGTGAGATCAATATAGGCTTTAACTTTTTGTGGACTATACGGAAAGTCATCTGCCATTGAATATATTCCATGATATTGATCACTTAAGGTTCCGTCTAAAAACAAAAATATAAAGGACCGTTTATTTCCTTCTAATTGACATAGGCGTTCCATCATTTCCAAGTTGAACTGAAGAACATCTTGTCCATTAGCATCTAAATAGTTATAACTTAGTCCTATGGCAATAACTTCATCCTTAAGATACGTATCGTTTCCTTCATAATATCCGACTACATTAACCCCTTGTCCTTGGATTTCTTTTGTTTCACAGCTTAATGTAATTAAACTGTTTTCATTACGCGTCAAGCTTTCTGCACTACTTTTTGAAATTAAAATAATATTGCCGTTCTCCCTCTTGTCAATCATGACTTCATTAAACTTGGCTTGATTGCTCTCTATCAATAGAAAACCCTTTACAGGAACCTTCTTGGAAATATTCCTTATAATAAAATCTATTGAAGAATCATTATAGAATCTTGTATCTATAAGTATAAATTTATCTTGGAATCGTTGGAAATCTTCTATTGTATATAAATCATCCCTAGTCGCATCATACAGATATCCTTCAACAAAATCATCTGCAAAAGAAACGATTGTAAAATCAACATTTTCAGTCAAATCTTGTGTTTTATCACCTATATTTGCCTTCATGCTTTGATCTATGCGTTGATATACATTCCCTATTGCGTATGGCTTTTTATAATCATTATCTTCAATCGGTACAATACCAAGCTCACGCATTTTATTTTCTATATGCCAAACCGTTTCTCTTGCTTCTTGTGATCCGACAAGAACTTGATCAAAGTCTTCGACCCTTTGTTTTTCATACTCAAAATCGTAAGCTTTCGTATTGATAGACACAATAAATAGGATGATCAATATTCCAATAGCGATCATTCGATCAAACCGGAATATTTTTTTTGGTGCTGACATGAATCGAACGTGTCTTTTTTGGAAAATCTCCCGTAGCCCTTCACCAAATAAGTTAAACCCTAATACACTTATAAAAAAAGCAAGAGCAGGGAATAAAACCGTCCACGGAGCGAGGCCGAGCATGTTTCTTGATGTACTTAACATACTTGCCCATTCCGGCTCAAAACTTACATTATAATAAGATAATTGACCCATACTTGAATCCTTAATAATCTTGAGGTTTCCAATAAAGACACCAAAAACTCCTAATTGCATCATCATTGAAAGATTTCGAGCAATCTCCATAAAAAATAGGATTATTATTTCAGGAACTAAATGAGGGATTACATTTTCAACGGCGATCTTACTTCGGCGCTTACCTATAGCTACCTCTCCGCGAATAAATGGCTGTTGATTAATTGCTTCTACTCGTTCCATTAATAATTTTCCAAGTTTTGGCCATCCCACAAAGGTAATTACTAAAACAAAGGCTAACATAGAATAGACTTTGTTTAAGCTTACAAAAAAATCCAACTGTAGAATAATAATACTTATAAGAAGAGCAGGTATTGCTGAAAAGATAACATTCCCTTGCAGGATTATGGATTTGAAGCTTTTATGACCAAATCCTCCCATAATTGCCATGGGAATTGCAATCAGAAATTGTCCTATGGACATAAAAATCCCCAGTAAAATAGTAAGCCTTGTTCCGTAAACCATGTAGCTAAAGATATCTCTACCTAAATCATCACTTCCAAATAAAAACTCTGATGACGGTGGATAAGGTGCAGATTCAACTTGGAGCTGGTTATTTTCCGTTGAGAACCGCATATGTTGAAGAGTATAAGGACTTTTCGACGCAATCATGTCCGGAAAGACCATGAGAAGGATGATGAATACTAATATTACACTTCCAAGCAGTAAAGGTATGTTTATTTTTTTCATCGTCTTGCCCCCCTCTTCAATGGATTAATTATCTTAGTAATCTGGCCAATCCCATAGACAAATCCGCTATATATTAAGCCTAATGTCAAGGCCATCGGGACAAATCGATATACATCTTGTCGCTTATACAAATACAGCAAGTAATAAACAATGCCATTATAATTAAACAAGTATTCAACGATGATCATATTTGAAAGCAGCATTGTCATAATTGTAGGTAATGAATCAACCACTTTAAATATAACCGCAGGTAGTATCTCCGCCCTAAAAATCTTAATTTTTGAATAGCCTAATGCTTTGGCCGCCCTAACATATTCTTTGTTAAGTTCTTCAAGAATGGTTAAATATGTTATTCTAGAAATATATACCGTTGGTATAATTGATAATGTAATTAATGGAAATATAAATTCTTTAAGAGGTAGGCTATCCTTAATATAAGCAAAGTTTTTAGCAATAAATGTATAGCTAATCACACCTAATAATACAATCAAAACATCTGGAATTGAGAAAAAAACTAGGGTCCCGAGCGATCGAATCCCGCCTTTTTTTGCATGATATCCTTCATACATTCCTCGCATGATTCCAATAAAAGCAGATAGTCCAAGAGATGCACTTATTAGCTTTATGCTCAGCAAACTCGATGTATAGATAACTTCAAAAACATTGCCTACTGTATACCCTTGATGGGTATTAAAATCAAACATTGATCGTAAATATACTATACTTCTCTTCAATGTAAGGTAAAAGGAAAAATTGCTTGTCCACTCTTGATTAATATATTGAATGTCCGCATTTTGATTAACGTTAACGAGAAATGCCAACATAAAACTCACTATAATAATCGGTACAGTTACCATAAGGATTTTTCGAATCAGAACAAATATAAGTTTATAGTAGTGGAGCTCAATCGATTGACCGAAAATGATCTTCGTTGGATATCGTTTATAAAGAAGATCAAAGACAATGTTAAAAATTATAAGGCCAATCACCAAAATTATGGCAACAAATTCAAGACCCGATAAATAATCGATGGTATTCACCCGATAAACATCTCTTTGAATATAATTGATGACAATTGACAGCACATTAAGCATGGTGTTTTTGCTGATCTTATCTATGGTATCATCATATGTGTTTAGCTGTTCGCTACCATCATGAATCATTAACGCAGGAACGCCTTCATTGACAAAAGCTCCGCTAGTATCTCCCTTAATATTTCCTTGTTTTACGAATACTTCAGCATCTATAGCATAATTAAAGACCTTATCTTTTAGAATTTTACTTATTATATTATCCGAAGAAATAGTGATTCCTTCAATGGACTCTTGACCTATCGAATCCAAATGTATAACCGTTGTTTTATCTAATGGATAGATCGGATTATTGATATAGTACATTGCTCCGGAATTTTGTTGTTGAGATGCGTTAAATCCAACAAATACAATACTTTTATACGGCAAGCTTTCTTGAACAGATAAAACTCTAGCTAATTCCATCATCCCTGCCACCCCTGATGTATGGTTATTTGCACCTGGAAAATACGCTTGATTCATTCCGCTTCCTAGGCCATCAATATTGGCAGTAATCATTAAAATACGATCACTCTCTCCCCTACCTTCAATGACGCCCATAATATTGGATGTCTCAACAATTGGATAATCAATCGCCACCTTAATCTTAACATCCTCGACGACGCTGGGATTTGACACATCCTTTGAGATTTCTCCACCCACTAAATCTATAAGATCACGATAGCGTTCTTTTGATAGATAACTAACAAAAATGGATTCTCCTGTTTTTCCTTGAATACTAATGCTTTTTTGGCGTTCATAAAGGTTATTGCCACCGTAAAGGTTGGCATCCGCACAACAAATAATGCCTAATCCCTTGTTATTTTTAACATAGTTAATCCACTTTGGATTGATAACATCGCCCTCAATGACAACCATCTTACCTTCCAGTAATGCCGGGTCAATTCTAAGTAGATTCGTCCCTACCAGTAATAGATCTCCATTATAGTCAACACCGCCTCCATCAAAGGAAGGTAGTGCAACGTAATCTTGATACATGATTAATGATTTGTATGTATTTGTATTATGATTGGGTATTTGAAATACCGGGGATTCATCAATATGAGGTATAATTGTCGAAAACTCTTGAAAATAAGAGCCGTTATCCCCGCCACCTTGAATTCCATTCGATTCAAAATGGTCTTTGATATACAAAAGCGCTTGGGTATTTTCCCTGCTTCCGGCAAGACGGCCTTGATATGTTTCAGAGCTTAATTCTTTAATATGTTCTTCGGTATAATCTCCATTCTCCCACTTTTTGATTAGTCTTAATTTATATTATACCAAATATTATATTATATTCATATGCTATTTTTAATGTCTCTAGCGTCAAACAAAAAAAGGTACTATAGGTTTTAAACTATATCACCTATAGCACCACAAATATATGATAGATTATTCTTCCATGGCTTCTTCAAATTCTTCGCGTTTAAGTTCGTACCATTGTTTAACTGCAACCGGATCTTTCATCATAGTTTTCATTTCTTCCATAGCTTCTAGATGTGCTTTATCATGTTTTTCAAACATTTCTATGCCATGTTTTTTGCTTAATTCAGCCATTTCTTCAAATGTTTCGGCATGAAATTCCTTGTCACAGGCTCCACCAAGTTGCCTACATGTCATTGTTTTCATGTAATCACTCCTTACCTATTCATTTAGTGCAACTAAAACACAATGCTCCACGACTTCAATACCGGCATTTTCCGCCTTTTCAACCAAGGCTTTACTTACCGTTCCCGGTTGCAGCCATATACGCTTGACACCTTGTTCAATACAGTCATCTAATACTCGCATTCCAATACGAGGATTAACCACAAAATTCACGACATCGGGGACAAAATCCAAATCTTTAATCGATGAATATGCTAGTACCCCTTCGACTTGATCATGATTTGGGGTGATGGGAGTTACATTGTATCCCGCACCAATCAATCTTTGAAAAATTTTGTTTCCAAATTTATTGATATTCGTTGTCGCTCCAATAACTGCCCAATTCTTATATGCTAACCAACTGTGCATTGCCACCTAATCACTCCTTTTCTAAAACAAAACATCTATTATTTATGTGATGGATGCATTATAAATCGATTGAATTGAGTGATCAAGCATGGTATTAAATTCTTCATCACTTTGATTTACATTTAATCCTTCAGATAAGGCTCTTGAAAAACTTGCAATCAACTGATGATGACGGCTTAGTTTTTCATTGGCTTCTTCTCTAGAATATCCTCCGGATAATGCAACAACTCTAAGAACATTGGGATGATTAATGACTTCTAGATAAAAATTATCCACCTCCGGTAGAGTGAGCTTTAGCATAACCTGATATTCCGGATCTAATTCCGTCAAATGATGAAGCAATTCTTTTTTCAAAATCACTTCCGCCTCTTCTTTATTTGGTGTATGTATATCAACTTCAGGTTCGATAATGGGTACAAAGCCCGCATCTAAAATAATCTTGCCAACTTCAAACTGTTGTTTAACCACTGCTTTTATACCGGTTTCATTCGCTTCTTTTATGACTGATCGCATTTTCGTACCAAAAATATGTCGCTCTTTGGCGCGAACAAGTAAATCATCGAGATTTGGCATCGGCTTCATGAGCTGAACACCATTTTCCAAATCAGCTAAACCTTTATCCACTTTCAAAATCGGTACGATTCCTTTCTCATGCCAAAGGTAATCTGCAGAATATTTATCATCAACTTTCATATCCATCGTCTTTTCAAAAAGAATGGCTGCAAGAATTCTATCTTTTGTAAAATGCGGACTTTTCATAATTCTTGATCGCATTTCATGAACCAATTGAAACATTTCTTCTTCATTAGTATATGCTTCTTGAGTAATGCCATAAGTTGCAAGTGCTTTGGGAGTACTACCGCCACTTTGATCAAGGGCTGCAATAAAGCCAAGATCTTTTTTCATTCGTTCAAATTGTACCATATCCATATAAACACCTCCGTATAATATTAACTGTTACTCCTATATTATACACCTTATTTGGAAAACTGCCAAAATTCTCTTTTATGTCGGTTGCTTATTTATGTATGTGAGCCTCCCGATACTACAATACACTCACCTGTGACAAAACTCGAATCATCTGATGATAAAAACGAAACCACTGATGCTAGTTCTTCAGGCTCTGCCAAACGATTCATTGGAATGGATGCAATGAATTTATTCAGCACTTTTTCTGGAACAGCTTGTAACATTTCTGTATTAACATAACTAGGCGCAATTGCATTAACCGTACAATTATTTCTAGCTATTTCTTTTGCCAAACTTTTAGTAAATCCAATAACACCTGCCTTTGATGCAGCATAGTTTGTCTGCCCCATATTTCCAAAAGCAGACACGGACGTCATATTAACAATTTTGCCATAATTTTGTTCGCGCATTTTAGCGACAACATTTTTACAGCAATTATATACACCTTTTAAATTCACGTCTAATACAATATCCCAGTTTTCCTCACTCATCTTATGAAACATTGAATCACGTGTAATTCCTGCATTATTGACCAACACGTCAACTTTACCAAAGTCTGAATAGATCATATCAAATGTTTCTGCCACCTCATCTCTTGAAGCAACATTACAAGTATATGCTTTAATCTTTCCTTGTTTTATTTCTCCCTGTAATGATTCAATCACTTTTACGAGCTTTTCTTCATTTATATCTATTAAGGCGATATTCGCGGCTCCATCCTTATATAATCGTCGAGCAATTGCAGCCCCAATTCCTTGACCCGCACCTGTAATGACAACATTTTTATTTTTTAACCTCATGCTTACCTCCATTTTTATTTTATTATATCTAGCACCTCGGCTAATCCACTTTTTTCACCAACATTTCCCGGAAAAATAACATAGTAAAGGTTTGGATATTTACTTTCTGAACCTAATTGCCATACCGGCACACCCTTAATAATTTGTCCTACAACCTTTGCTTTGTGAACGCCTAAGCCTTTTGTCCCAATAACACTTGATGTTATTCCACCTTTTGCCACAATAAATCTTGGTCGGACGGATAATTTTGATATTACTTGCGTTAGTGCTTCTGAAACCATAACCGAAATCATTAGCACCTTTTCCTTATCCGCCGTTTGTGTATCCATCAATTTTCTAGTAGTATAGATGACCGTTGTTATTCCTTTTTTAATGTGCGTTTCTATATAATCAACATATTTATTAATTTCTTGGTCAATATCAATACTTGATAGGATTTTATACACATCAAATTCGATATATGCTAATGTCTTATATTTTTCTTGTAAAAATTCAATTTGTTCCGTTGTCTTTTTGACATGGGACCCAACAACAATGACGCCACCATTATTATTTTTTTGAAACAATTCATCCTGTGAAAGCAAATCCTTATCGCTAACACTACCAATTATTTTTGCAAAACTTGCCGCAGTTCTAAACATAAAGTTCTTTCCCTCATTGATTGATTCAATCAAACACGTTGTGAATACCTTAATATCATCATAGTCTAATGCATCAACTACAATTTTATTAAAACCACATGTTGTATTCAATATTGTTAAAATACTATTATAATCCCTCTCTCGAAGCATTTTTAATGTAATTATTTCGACAGAATTACTTAAGTATTCGCCTTTTGTCTTTTCTTCAATCCACGCCGCTAAGTTTGAATTTTCATATCCAAATGTTTTGTCTTTTGAAAATTCCGTTTCTGCTACTGGTATTAGCCACTCTTTTTCTTTAACATAATGCACACCATTGATGGTAAATCTACCACCTTCTACAAAAAATGGTACGATAATTTCACCATCATATCTCGTTTCAGAAGTTGTTTCAATTAACTTTTTTAAAATCTCGGTTTCAATTGGGTAGTGTCCCCTTAATGTGGAATCACTACGACTAATAAGAATAAATTCCTTTTTCTTTTTTTTAGAGACTGCTATAATGTTTTTTGCAATCTCCTGATGTAAATTTATGGTTTCATTTTCTGTACATCCTCGCGAATTTGTGAGAATATAAAACATACTATTTTCTTCATCAAAGCCTTGTTCAATACTTTTTTGGTCCCAATTTGTGTAAACATTAATATCATGAACTGTTTGTACTCCGGTCGGATCATCATCTAGAACAATAATTTTCTTATTGAGTTGCGTCTGTACATCTAAAAATCGTTGTTCAATAGCATCATTATCCTCTTTAGAATATTGATTGAGTACATCTTGATAATTTATTGATTTCATTTCATTAACCCTTTCTCAAATGCTTTCAATTAATATAGACATTCCCTGTCCTCCTCCAATACATAGTGTTGCTAAACCATATTTTACATTTCTTTTTTTCATCTCATCTATCAATTTTATGATGATAATTGTTCCAGTCGCACCAATCGGATGCCCCAGTGAAATACCACTACCATTAACATTTACAATATCAGGGTTAAGGCCTAGCTCTTGAATGCAGGCTATAGACTGAGATGCAAACGCTTCATTTAATTCAATTAATCCTATCTCATCTAATGAAATATCAATTTTTTCTAATAATTTTTTTGTCGCAATTACTGGTCCCATTCCCATCAAATTAGGATCCACACCACTAACTGCATACTCTAAGATTTTTGCAATTGGTTTACATCCTAACTCATCTGCTTTTTCTTTACTCATTAAAGTTACAGCACCTGCACCATCGTTAATTCCGGAAGCATTACCTGCTGTTACAACTCCATCCTCTTGGAAAATAGGTTTTAAAGCGTTCAACTTTTCTATCGATGTTTTTCTAGGATGTTCATCTGTATCAAATAGTTTTTTTTCACGTTTTAGTTTGATTTCAATTGGAATTATCTGCTCGCTAAATCGTTTTTGATGAATTGCTGCTGCCGCTTTCTCTTGACTATCCAAGGCATATAAATCCAGTTCATTTCGTGTCAGTTTATATTTTTTCGCTATATTTTCAGCTGTAACTCCAATATGGGTTCCTGAAAAAGGTTCACTTAAAGCATCCATTAATTGATCCTTAAGTTGATCATTTCCCATGCGTTTTCCCCATCGTACATTCTCAGAATAATAGGGATAATTACTCATGCTTTCAGCTCCACCAGCAACGATAACCTCTGCATCCTTTCTTTCAATCATCAACGCACCAGTTACGATTGATTGCATCCCTGATGCACATAATCGATTAACAGTCTGGGCAGAGCTTACTTCTGAGCACCCAGCTTTGAGAGCTGCTACTCGAGCTAAAAATGCATTGATTCCATATTGTCCCACACATCCCATGATAACTTCATTGACATCATCACCTGAAATATTTGCTCGATTTATGGCTTCTTTTATCACGATTGATGCCAAATCAATAGGACTATGATCTTTTAATGCTCCGCCATAACTCCCAATTGCTGTTCTTGCATATGACACTACAACCACATCATTAAACATAATGGCCTCCTTATAGTATGCTAAAAATTAACTTTATCTTTTCCTTTAAGACTTAACATTTCTCTCGCCTCATCTGGAGTAGCAATTTCATAATCTAAAGCTTCTAAAATATGTCTTATCTTCTGTACCTGCTGAGCATTATTAACTGCTAATTCTCCATTTGGCTTAATATACAATCCATCTTCAAGACCAACACGTACATTTCCACCATTAATGGCACACATTGTTGCATATCTATACATTCTTCTACCACCAGCTACTGTTGAATATTGGAGATCATTTCCCAGCATTTTTTTACCCTGATCTATCATAAACATCATACCCTCAAGGCTCATCGGCATTCCACCCATAACCCCAGGAACATATTGAACATAAATTGGTTTTTTTATAATTCCCTGTTTCACAAAATATTCAAGATTACTTAATTGACCATAGTCAAATACTTCAAACTCCGGTACTGTATTTGTTTCATTCATTATATTGATACAATATTCCATATCAGCAAATGTATTTTTAAAAACATTATCGTATGTTCTCTGTAAAAAAGGTATTTCCCAATCATATTGGGCATCTAATCCGTCAGCGAGTCTAGATAGAGAAAAATTAATCGATCCTCCATTTGCTGAAGCGATTTCGGGTTGAAATTTAGGTATTACTGCTAAACGTTCTTCCACTGTCATTCCTTGAGCTCCACCTGTAGTAATCCCTATGATAACATTACTTTTTTCATGAATTGATGCTAAAATATCTCCAAATATTTGATGATCAGCTGTAGGTTCACCATCCTCTTTTCTTGCATGTACATGAACGATTGAAGCTCCTGCTTCCGCTGCACCAACTGCATTATCTATAATCTGCTTTGGATTTCTTGGTAAAAATGGTGACATTGATGGTGTGTGAATACTGCCTGTAATTGCCGCTGTGATTATTACTTTTTTTTGTTTTCCCATTATTATCCTCCTGTGTTCCTTATTTGATTGATTTTCGAATTAAATCAAGAGACTGTTTTGCTTTTATTTCATCAACCTCCAAATCAATTTCAACTGAAATCATTTCATCATATCCAAGAATACTTAATGCTTGAATTCGTTTTTTATGTATAGCAAATTTATCTTGCACCATAAAAAACCTTTCCATTGGTGAACCTGCATCATCAGAAATATGAACATGGCCAATTATGTCTTGGTATTCTTCCAGTGATATATCCGCTTCTTGGCTATGCTCCATATTGTAAAAATCAACAACTATTTTTAAATTTTCCATCTCAATATCTCTGCATAAATACGCTGCTTCTTCAACCGTATTCAAATAATTACAATAACATTTTCCTAAAGCTTCTATGCATACTTCAATTCCATATTTATTAAACTCCATCGCTGTGACCGCAAAAAAATCTTTACTTTGATTATATGCAATTTTCCGATCATAATTTTCCGGGAGCTGTCTTGATCCGGGAGAACCAATATTTACTTTTTTTACACCGAGAATATTTGCTCTATACGCACATTTTTCTGCATATTTCTTAGCTTTCTCCAGATCAAAACTTGAACCGACAATTGTGATTTCCGGAGTGCAATATGCATTCATTGCTAAGCATGCCATACCGATTTTTTTCAAGAATTCTACATTCTTTTTAAATTCTGCATCCTTCATCTGACAGATTTTCTTACCAGACAATTCTACATAATCGTAACCGATCTTTTTCAGTCGTGGTGCTTCATGAATGTTTGCACAGCATCCTATTAACACAAAATCACCTCTCTATAGTAAACGTTTACATTTTATTTTTTTTGAATATGCTGAATGCCAAATTCATCCATCTCACGCGTTAAATCCATATCGATAATTTCTAATATGGCTATCTCTGCAAGGTATTGCACTTCACATTCGTCTTCTAAATGGCCGATATAGGCTCTTTCTGGATCAGATGCAATAACATGTAGATGCGGTTCTCCATCAATAATTAACCCTTGAATCCCCCCTAACTCGATTGGATTTTGAACTTTGCCAAACTCATTTACAGGATCATCTGTCGTACTTTTTATAATATGATAGGATACTTGTCGCATTGAACCGATACCTGATAATATAACACCATTTTTTATGCTTAATCTTTTGATTTCTTGGCTTATACTTTCAAGAACTTTTTCTCCTTTGTGTAAATTAATAATGACGAAACGACCAAATTTTTCACTTATATATGTTTTCATCTTTTATTCCTTTCTTCTTAACCTTTAACGCTTCCGCTAGTTATTCCATCGACCAGATAATTCTGGAATCCAATGAACATCGCCATGAGAGGTACTAATGATAATGTTGACATTGCAAACAAAGCTCCCCAAGAGCTATTTCCCATTGAATCAACAAACATTCTCAAAGCAACTGATACTGTATATTTTTCAATTCTGTTCAAATAAATCATCTGACTAAAAAAATCATTCCAAGTCCATATAAATGTAAAAATAGCTGTTGTGATGATTGCCGGAACAGAAAGAGGTAAAATTATTTCAATATAGGTTCTAAATGGGCCACAACCATCTACTGTTGCAGCATCATCTAACTCTCTAGGCAACGACCTCATGTACTGTGTCATTAGAAAAACAAAAAAACCTTCTGTTGCAAAAAATTTTGGTAACACTAATGGGATAAATGTATTAAGCCAATTTAATTTACTGAATACAATATATTGCGGTATTAGTCTCACATGGATTGGTAGCATTAATGTTGCTAGCATAATTGCAAACCATATTTTTTTTAATGGAAAATCTATTTTTGCAAATGCATATGCGACAAGAGAACATGAAATGAGATTCCCTATTATAGCTAATATTACAATTGCAAACGAATTTGCAAAAAATGTTGTGAATGTGATTCCTGACATTCCTGCCCACCCTTCAACATAATTGGAAAAGCGAAATACATTCGGGAAAAATCCTTCTCCTTGAAAAATTTCAGTATTATCCTTAAACGAGCTACTAATCATCCAGAGTAGTGGATACATCATAAATACTCCGATACCAATAATAAGTATATGACTAATCAACGCTCTAATTTGTTTTTTGATTTTCCTCTTTTTTTTCATGCTATTTACCCCTTTATTCATAAAACACCCACTTCTTTGCAGTTATAAATAAGACCCCCGTAACAGCGCCTATAATAAGAAGCAAGATCCAAGCTAATGCTGAAGCATATCCCATCTGAAACTGCCCAAAAGCTTTTAAATAAAGATATAATGTGTAGAATAATGTTGAATCTAATGGTGCTCCAGTCCCGTTACTTATAATATAAGCTGGTGTAAAAGATTGAAAAGCACTAATCACCTGCATAACTACATTGAAAAATACCATAGGTGTTAATAACGGTAAGGTTATGTAGAAAAGACGCCGAACCTTTCCTGCCCCATCAATCATCGCAGCTTCATAGTATGTCATAGGAATTTGCTTCAGTGCTGCTAAAAAAACAACCATAGATGCCCCAAATTGCCAAATCCCTAATAAAATAAGTGTATATATTGCTGTACTTGGTGTTGCAATCCAACTAATTCCTTCAACTCCAAAATTACCTAGTATTTGATTAACCACACCTTCTTTGTTAAACAATTCTTTCCATAATATCGCAACAGCTACACTGCCTCCAAATAATGAAGGCAGGTAGTATATTGCTCGATATATCCCAACAGCTCGTCTATTCTTTTGTAAAATTAATGCCACAATTAGAGCAAAAACAAGTACAAAGGGTACAGATAGGCCAACATATGTAAATGTTACTTGCAAACTTTTATAGAACTTTGGATCGGATGCCATTTTCGTATAATTATCTAATCCTGCAAACCTTGGTGGCGTAAGCATGTCATATCTAGAAAACGAAAAGTATAATGAAGCAAGCATTGGGATAGCCGTTAAAGCAAAGAATCCTATTAACCAAGGTGAGAGAAATAAATATCCTATAATGCCTTGTTTTTGTTTACGAGTCAATTCTTTCATTTCATCTCATCTCCTACTTTATTAGTTTTTTGCATCCTCAATCGCTGCTAATGCCTCTTGCACAAATTGTTCTGCTGATTCTTCAGGTGTCTGTGTGCCAAATTGAACTCTTGCAAACGCATCTTTGTATGCTGCTTCAACTGCTGATGCTCCAACTGGCGCATATACTCCTGTACCTGCTACCGGCATTGTTTCTGAAACATATTGAATCGCTTTTTGTTGTGATTCGTTTAATAGAGGTTTAATATACTCTGCTAGCACTTCATTTGCCGGAACTCCTTGCTCCATTTTTAAGTGTTTTAATGAGTCTTCACTATTCACAAAGAAATTTACAAATCGTGCAGCAGCATCTTTATTCTCATCATCTATAAATGCCGAAACTGCAATATGTGCTCCTTCTAGATATTCGCCACGTTCACCATCATCTCCTGTAGGATTTCTATGAGGAACTAAATTTGCATCACCCATCTGAGCTTGATACAAATGTAATTGATTCACAGGAAATATTGCAACTGCAATTTTCCCTAATGTAAATGGTTTTTGTTCTAACGGCAATGAATTAATCTCAGTTACTGTTGCAGCATCTGGAATAACGCCTCCATAATCTCTTAAATCTTTCCAGTATTGAAACCATTTAGTTGTAATCTGTTCATCAAAACCGATTTCTCCATCTGCCGTGTATAAATCCTGTCCATTTGAACGAACCATATATCTGAATGTGTTCGAATATGAACTTAAATCGTCACTAAATATATAATCCAATCCTTTTTCTTGTGCTTTATCTGCAAATTCTTTTCCGATTTCTGCATATTCAGACCATGTCCAGTCTAATTCAGGATATTCCACACCAACCTCTTTCATAAGATCATCATTGACAATCATATTCGTAAATGTAACACCTTGAGAAACCATAACCATAGTTCCTCCAACTCGACCATCCTGAACAATTGTATCCGGAATATTTGAAGTGTCAATAACTCCGTTATCCATATATGGTTCTAAGTCAGCTAAAGAATTTCTTCCTGCATAATCTGATACAAATTGTGGATGCATTCCCATGACATCCGGCGCACTCATTCCAGCCGTTTGTGTCGCTAGTTTGTCCCAATAGTCTCCCCATGATGCCGGTTCTCTAATAACTTTTACATCCGGATTCTCTGCTTCGAACTCATCACAAACAGCGTTATAGACTTCATGCCTTAATGTATCTCCCCACCATGCAAATCGTATTTCAACTTGATCTGTTGCTTGGTCACTGTCATCTGTTGTATTTTGCGAGTCATCTGACGTAGTATTATCGGAATTTGACGTGCTATCTTGGGAGCCTTCCGCGTTCTCATTACTATTTCCTCCACAGCCGCTAAATAAACTTGATATCAATACTACTGCTAAAAGAATACCTACATATTTTTTTATTATTTTCACAAAAACACCCCTAACTTATAATATGATTTATTGTTACAAATTATTGATTGATAGGCTTAACCGTATCGTCAAGTTCCCATCCCATTTTTTCATATTTTTCTCTACGTTGTTCTTTGTCCGCATTCATTTCTTGATGTGCATATTTTGCAACATCATAAGCAATTTTTCTTGGAACTGCAATAACTCCATCTCCATCAGCTACAATAACATCTCCTGGATACACAGCTACTCCTCCAATGGCTACCGGAATATCCTTTTCATAATACCGAATTCGTGCTTGATCCATTCCTTGAGAAACAAATTTACTCCAAACAGGTACATTTTGAATGATGCACTCATCTGTATCTCTTATTCCACCACCATTAGTTACAAATCCAACCGCACCCTTGTATAAAGCATCAATGGTATTGTTTGATCCTAGGAGACCCACATCAATTCCACATACATCTAAAATGATAAAATCGCCTTCTTCAATATCTTGCATCCAAGGATCTGTACATACAGTTTGATAATACCATGATGCCCATTTTGTGTATTCATCGCCTGTCACATTAGGCTGTGGGCCTTCAAACGGAAGGTATCTTGCCGTTCGAGCTATTCCTACAACTGTTTTTAATGTACGGTTTAGCGGACGAATTTTATAATCCATTGTGCCATAACTATGATATCCCATCCAGTCCATTCCATCCCTAACATCAGTAACCCTACAATGTCTAAAAAGTTCAATTAATTCTTTGTTCTCATTCTTGTCCATAACTTTTCTCCTTACCTTTTTTTGTAAACGTTTACTTATGCTACATTTATAATTATAGCTCATTTTTCAAACAATACTACTTACTTTTTGTTCTATTCTTCTCATTTTTTGTGCATTTTGTCGCTTCTATATTCACTTGGTGTTAAGTTTTTCTTTTTTTTGAATACTCTGTTAAACGTTTGCACACTTCCAAACCCAGTTTCATATACAATTTCTGTGACTGTTTTTTTGGTTTTCCGCAACAACTCTTCAGCTTTTCCAATTCTGACTCCAGTTAAATAGTCTGTGAATGTTAATCCGGTTCTCTTTTTAATATACCTTGAACAATAGGTGTCAGTAATCCCTATATGTTCTGCCATCATGTGCAACGATATTTGTTCGCGGTAATGATCTTCTATATACAAAAAAATTTCATCTAAATATTGGGTCTTTTCATTCGTTATAACTTGTGTCGTATTAAATACTAATTCTTTCATTTTGAGTAAAAACACTGTAAGTTCTAATACTTTAGCTGCAATAAAACACTCTGATAATTCGTTTTCTTCATAATGTGTTATTTCATTAATAATTTTGCTCAATTTTCCATTTTTTCGAACCATAAATATGTTACTGAATAGTTGTCGAATTTTTCTTTTGTTTTCTTCAGTGAATGCTTCATTATAAATATGTTCCGGTAAAAATTTAATTATTTCTATAATACTATCATCTTTTTTATTAAGATAAGAGTGAATTGCTCCTGGACTAATAAATAACATTTCTCCTTCATTAACAAAAAAAATCTTGTTATCTACCCAGACATTTAACCAGCCTTTTTCAACATAAACACCCTCAACTTCTTTTTGCCAGTGTTTCGGAGAAATATAATCTTGTTCCGCAAAAAAAGTATGCGGATGAATATCATTGATATTTCCACTTGATCTTTCTCGCATAATATCTCCTTTCTTTCACTTTGTTATTCAACTTTTTTCACACTACTCCCACCGATAAATTTTGCCGAAAATATAATTTCTCTATTTGTAATTTCAAGGTTAGCAATTCTTTCAATAAGAACTTGTCCAGCCTTAGCTCCAACATACATGGGATTAAGTGTTACATGGCTAGGTCGTGTGAAAAACAATTCGCTGTTTTCTATGTTTCCATAGACTGCAAACGAAACATCATTAGGAATGTCTATTTGATTATTAACTATATATTTCAAGAAACCAATGCCAATAGCATTATTCATTGCAATAATAGCAGTTGGACGGTTTTTTAATCCCAACAAATATTTTGCGCCTTCCTCTCCAGTATTTCTAGTGAAATCACCACCAAAATAGTAACTTTCATTCATGGAAATCCCATAATCGCTAAAAGCCATTTTTACACCTTCAAACCTTTCTTTTGCTGTACTTAAAATCATCTCACCATTTATTATTCCGATCTTTTTATGTCCATATTCCAAAAGATGTTTTGCCAAATCATATCCACCTTCAAAATTATTGCTATCTACAAAATCCCCCATAAATCTTTCGTTAATAATTTTTCGATTAATAAGCACCATCGGAATACGTCGACTAATCTCCGCAATAAATTCATCATTTTTTCCAGTTGTATTAATGACTAACCCATCCACTTTTTTGCTAATAAGCAAATTTAGGTACTCTTTTTCTTTTTCTTTTTTCCCTTCCGTACTGCATACAATTAAATTATATTTCTCACTTCGAATCGTATCTTCAAGAGCTTTTGCTACCGCTGTAAAATATGCATTTCCAATATCCGAAACAACAAGTCCAATTGTAAATGTAGACAAAACTTTCAAACTTCGTGCAACACTATTTTGCACATACCCTAATTCATCAATACTCTTCTGAACACATTCTCTAGTTTTAATGCTGACTTTATAATTTTGATTGACCACTCTTGAAACCGTTGCAATGGAAACTCCCGCATGCTTCGCTATATCCTTAATTGTCACATTCTTCATTTTTCACCTCATTGTAAACGTTTTCTTTTAGGATACAATTTATTGATTTCCCTGTCAATATAAATCCTTCGTCTTTTTGGCGCCTGCCAATACCAAACCATTAAAAAAGGATTGAAAAGCAGAACCGAGATGATTTATCTCTTGGCTTGGCAGTTTTTTTTAAGAGCAAATGCATTAAACATATTGGCCGAAATTAAATTACTGCCATATACCATTATTACAGAGATTTCTCCTAAACTTGCTATCATTGGACTTATTGCATTGTTTAGTTTAGCCTTATCCGAGAAGTTTAATACAGTTGAGTATTTACGTGGTATTGAAGTTGAAAGCGCCGATTGATAAAGCACTGGATCTTGACATTACCATCAGCATCGGACTAGCGTCTTCCAGCAAGTCAATATCCGTTTATGAGTTAACCAACCGCGCAGATGCTCTTCTCTACGATGCAAAGAATAATGGTAAAAATCAAATTTCCTGCGAATGTTAGCCTAAATTTTTTTAACCATTTTCGCATAAATATGGTATACTAATTACACATTAAATTTAGGGTAAATTCGGAGGGGTTCATATGCTAAAAAAGTCTTTTGCAGTTAAAATCATTGTTTTAATCATTATATCTGTTTTTGTAATCACAATATTTTTGATGGCGTTTAGTAACTACATTGTTAGAAAAAGTGTAACAAATCAAATGAAAAATGATAGTGCTGTACTTATCGGTGCAGTAAAACGAGAAATTGAAAGTTATGACATTGAAATGCTTAGCAAGATTCAAGATGTCTTTGTGGCAGCAAAAAACAACAGTAATGGCGCCATCGTCTATATCTCCCTTTCAGACGAAAATGGAAACCTATTAGTAACGGACCAAGAAATCCTAGCCGATACGGTGAGTGGTGCAACGGAGAGTGAAGTGACCTCGGATGATACACTAGACCAAGAGCTGGGTAATACAGATCCGGTTCACATCGATGTAAACGTCAACGGGCAAGATGTTTATAATATATCCGACACTTTATCTGATGGTTCCGGATATCTAAATATCGGACTGTCAAAAGAAAGTATGGAACTTCAGATTAGGAATGCAATGGTTACCTCTCTTATCGCAGGGGGAATCATCCTTATTTTAGCTGTATTTTCTGCCATATTTATTACAAACTATTTATTGAAAAGCCTAAAAAATACAATGACCGGATTGGAAAAGTTATCTCAAGGAGATTTGACTGCCACTTTCAATGCATCCGCAAATGATGAATTTGGCAAATTAGACAAGGCATTAAAGCGTTTTACACTAATGTTACGCAAGACGGTTGGAAAAACATCAAGTTCTATTGATGAATTTTCTCATATATCCGGATTACTGAAAGAATCTGGGGAACGCATGGCTGAGAAAACAAATGATGTGAGCCATAAAGCCGGACTCATTGGCAAAGTGCTTGCACAAGAGGAAGAATCTATAGATGTATTGCAGAACACGATGGAGTCATTTAATCAGCATCTAAGACAAATGACTGTCTTGGCAGAAAATGTTACTAAGAACAATCAAAATATTAAAAATGCATCCAACCAAGGTAGTGAACAGCTCATTAAGCTTAATGAATCGATGAACGATGTTGTTCATTCGTTTGATGAGGGAACTCAACGTTTACAACTCCTTACTGATAATATAAGCAGTATCACTGAAATTACAGAGGTTATTAATAATGTTGCAAGACAGACCAACCTACTCGCCTTGAACGCCGCAATAGAAGCAGCACGTGCAGGAGAATCCGGACGGGGTTTCGCTATCGTTGCTGACGAGATTAAAAAACTAGCTGAACAGGTCATTACTTCATCGGATTCAATTAATACGTCAATTAAAAACACTGAAATTATTGTGTCTGAAGTTAATGGTGGCAATGTTACCATATCCGAGAACATCGACCGTCAAAGAGAGATTGTTGATCAAACCATTAATTCCATTGACCATATTCGAAATGAAGTCATTGGAGCAACGAATCACTTTGAACAATTTTCAGAAACCATGGTATCGATGAACGATAACCATTCAAGTATAATATCTGAATTGGAACAAGTATCCCATATTGCCAAGAAGGTGAAAGAATCTGAAAACAGTATCCATGATTCTGTTACCGTTCAACAAGATTCTCTAGAGGCATTCATGGAAGTTCAGTCTGAAATCGAAGATATATCTATACAGCTAAAAGAAAGCATATCTGATTTCAAACAAGAATAATACATAGCAGCAACCAATCGTGCAGATTTTTTTCCGCAATACAAAAAACAATGTAAAATCAAATCTGCACCGACTGTTTGCCCTACAAGCATTTATTTTTTCTTAGAAATAACGTCAAACCTATAAGGATTTTTCATGACGATAAACAAGGATGCTATACTAAGTATGCCTAAAAACAAGGCCGGAAAACCACCTAAATAGGACAACATTTTTATACCATCAAGCCCAAGAGCGGTAATAAAAATTAAAGATACAGTCCCTATAATTACCCCCCATAGGATCTTAATAAACAAAGGAGGTTCATTGCTTCCATCACTGATGCCGGATGTACAAATACTTGCCATGGCATTTGTCGTCGAGTCTGTTGCCGTAATAAAAGAAATCAAAACAGCAATCAGGTAAATTCCAATAATAATCCCCGACATCGGTAATTCTCCTAAAACTGCATACGCTGCTGCACCTGAGCCTTGTTCATTCATTATCCCAATAACGTCTACACGTCCTGTTAATTGGAAGTTGATTGTTGTTCCGGACAATATTGTCATCCAAATGGTACTGAATATTCCGGGTACAATAAAGTTCATCATAACAACTTCTTTAATTCTATAGCCATATGCAATTCTTGCAAGAAAAACAGCCGCTACCGGAGCCCAAGCCATCCAATTCGACCAGTAGAACATCGTCCATCCAGATGCCCATGTATCACCGGCTGCTGTTCCGGTAAATAATGCTTTTGAAAACATATTATCTAAAAATCCACCAAAGGACTCCGTTCCTAAACTAAAAAAATACATAGAGGGCCCTAGAATTAGAAGCGCTGCAATGATAACATAATACAAATATACGTTAATATCTGAAAGTATACGAATACCTTTCATAAGACCAGTACCCGAAGAAATGATAAATGCAATTGTACCTACAATGGTAATAACCACCCAAACTGTTTTTGAGTTATCTATGCCAAATAGGGCGTTTAAACCTCCACCCATATTCATAACAGCCGTTCCAAAAGATGCTCCAATTCCTGCTGCAACAGTGAATAAAACTATTGCATCAATAAGACTATTGATTTTATTTTGTTTCTCTACTGAAATAAGTGGAGCGATTTGTGATCCTACACTAAAGGAACGTTTCATATTATAAAATGCAAAGCCAAATATAATTGTTGGAACAGCATATATGGCATATGGAATAAATGTCCAGTGTAGGTACATCGTTTCCATGGCAAAAATCGCTGCTTCCGGTGACATAGGTTCAATTCCAAGTGATTCCGGCGGATAAGCTAAGTGCCACATGGGTTCAGCTGTTCCCCAAAACAATATTCCTGCTGCAATCGTCGTACATAGTGTAACAGCAAACCAAGATGATTTTTTAAGAATTGGCTGCGCCTCATCTCCTCCTAATCGAATTTCCCCTAAAGGCGAAAAATAAACGAGCAGAATAACAATAACTGATAAAACGCCGGTAATACTAAAAATCCATCCCATATCAATAACCATGAAATTTTTTGCCATTGTTGTTATATTTAAAAACGCCTCTGGATTCAAAAAATTAAGCAAAATTGTTAGTATTAATAGTATAAATGCCGGGAAGAATACAAAGGGTCTAAGTTTCTGATTTGATGCTTGTTTTTTTGTATTCTTATTCAAATCACTCATAAGTTATTACCTCCAGTATAATAGTTGACATGTGTATTTTTATATTAGCGACAAATAGATGACTGATTATAAACCAGTCATCTTTGCCGCTATAGGTGTATTTCGTTTTTTTATTATAAATTAAGCCATCTCTTTTACTTCTTTAACCGTTAGATTATTTGCTTCTGCTGATTTATCTGAAGCTTTTTTCAAGAAAATTAAGGAAACAAAAGCAATCGCCAATAGAATTAATATGTATGTGAATACCATTTTATATCCTGCGATACCTGCATTATTGTCAAGCATTCTACCCACAATTTTAAAATTAAATATGTCCGACGTAAATGCTATGGTTGAAATCAAGCCCATTGCTGCTCCGAGCAATCGTTTCGGTGTTCCCACTTCTCCAACAGGTGCAAAGTAAAGTCCACGAAGAACGAAAGTCATTAAACCAATCAAGGCTATTACTATACTAATTGCAAGAACGAAAACTGCTGATACCGGAAGCACTAAGGTAATCCCGATAAGAATTGCAAGGAATACAACACTTATTTTCATTGATGGTATTGATGATCCTGTCTTTGCGGTTAAAAATGTTCCCACAATACCTGAAATAGGTCTGAATAAGTGGTTCTTAAAGGTTGCAACCAATGCTGCTACGGCTGCTGAAACTCCAAAGACTTCTGTCATAAATGGTGTAAAGTAACTCGATGTTGTATATACTGTATAAATTGCAAAGATACAGATTGCAAGCAACCACGTGATTGGCATTTTTGCAACTTCAATCATATCTTTAATAACATTAATTCCATTTAATCGTTCCTCTTCCGGAATAATATTATGAGGTACAAAGATTAAACACGCAACTCCTGTTAGGATACATATGATTGAATACAAATACAATACAGTAACGAATTGTTCCGGTGTGCTACCAGACTGTGCAATCATAGCCGTTGCTGTAAGCGCTGCAATAGAGGTAATAATGCCTCGTCCACCTTCTGTCAAGGAAAATAATTTACCTTGCTCACTCTTATCACCTAACATACTGGTTGCTTTTAACAAGGTAGACCAAAATGTAAAGATTGAAGTGATTCCCCAAAATGCAAAAAGTACTCTTGCTCCATTAAAACTTGGCCATGTAGATAGATAAAACCCTCCAAGACCTGTACCTACCATTGAAAAAGCCAATAAATACTTGTGTGAAAATCTGTCTGCCAACCATCCCCCTGGTATATAGAAGATAAATGCTAATAAACCATAAAAACTCATAAGCTCCCCAAATTGCTCATGTGTAAGTCCTAAACCGTCTCGTAACGGATCATAAAAAGTATAACGCATGTAAGGTAGTTCAAAGATGATACCTGCAGCTGTTGCAAGAATTGCAACGGTTATCCATTTCCTAGTGCTTGCTTTCATAATTTTCCTTCTCCTTCTCTTTTATAATATCATTTTAATATTAGTACCGAGACCATAATGTGTTGATGAGACTTATTATTTATTGAAAATATTATACGATTGCTTTAGAAGCTCGTCTGTAGTTGGTGCAATATGTCTATACACTTTTTCATTGATTTCCTTATATATCTCAACATTTTCAGGGATTGGCATAAATGTATCACGGCGTCTTACCATTTGCTCAATGGCTTCCTGTCTGTTTTTATAAACGCCTAATGCCAAAGCCGTACAAATAGCCGCCCCCATACTTGCAGACCCGTTGACTACATTTCTGTGAGCAGGTACTCCGAATATATCAGCAAAAATCTGCATAAACAACTCACCATTAGACCCGCCTCCACTAACAACAATATTTGATATTTCAATTCCCAATTCATCGCACATTGCTTGAGCATTGTTTTTCATGGTAAATGCTATACCTTCAAGAACGGAACGAAACATATGCGGACCTTTATGAGTTCCGTTAAACCCAATCATCATACCTCGTTCGTGTAAATGTGTAGGTCTCGCTAGCCAATGCAATACGGTATATAAACCGTCACATCCAGCAGGCACATCCGAGCCTAGTACATTCAAATATTCTTCTGGTGACATATTTCGCTTGGCCGCTTCGTTGACAATATCACTACCTAGAAGATCTTTAATCCAAGTAACTGTCGCCATTCCTCTTCGAATACCACTACTTTCATATAAGAACTCACCTTTTATTGCCCCAGGATTGCTCCAGTAATTAATAGTGTTGGGATCGTTTTTTTCTCCAACCATCATGGACGTAATATACGTACCTAGTGATACTAATATCGTTCCATCATTGACAAGGCCAGCTCCAAGTCCTTCAACTGCCTTGTCGTTTGATGTTGATACTACCGGTATTCCTTCCGGAATTCCTGTAGCATTACTTGCAAATGCATTTACTTTTCCAAGAACCGTTGACGGATCCACTAAATCAAAAAGCATTTCTCTCGGCGTATGATAGGAATCAAAAGTTTCTTTATCTTCAAACCAGTCTAGTGTCATGGGATCAATCGGCCATGGTCCCACATAGTTTGAACGGGTATCTTTTGTCTCTCCCGTCATTCTATGTGTCAGATATCCAGTCGTAGTCGTAACATACTTAACACTGTCATCCTCATGTTCATACGGTCTTGACAATCTTAAGTCCATCCAACTTTGAACCGGTGACGCTAGATTTCCATCTTCTTTGATAAGTGCTCGACAACATCGAATCGATCCTAATCCAACCCCAATTATTTTGGATTTTTCATCATGGAATTTCTTAAACATCTCCTTGCAGGCTAGTTTTAAACTATCCCAAAGATCATCATCCGGGTGCTCTGCACGGTCATCTCCATACAGTTCAATCTCTCTTAACTTAACTGTATGAGAACAAACTTCCGTTCCATGTATATCAAAAATCGCTACTTTTGTACTTTGCGTTCCACCATCAATAGCTATAATGTATTGTTCTTCCATAACCTTCTCCTTTAGCATAAACTATCTCATCAAATATCCACCATCTACTGTTAACACGGTACCGTTCACATAATTAGAGGCAGGACTCGCTAAGAATACCGTAGCTCCCATTAAATCGGCTGTATATCCCCATCTGTTTGCAGGGATATGCGCAAGAATTTCAGCATTGCGTTTCTCATCTTTACGTGTCATCTCTGTCAGCGGTGTCGCATAGTAACCCGGTGCAATCGCATTGACTTGGATATTAAACTGTGCCAATTCATCACACATTGATTTGGTAAGTCCAACAATACCATGCTTAGTTGCTGCATACGCCGGAGACCATTGTCCTCCAAGGAAAGAATATAGAGATGCAATATTAATGATCTTTCCGCTTTCCTGTTTAATCATATATTTACAGGCTTCATGAATCATTTCGAAGGCAGCTGTTAAATTTATGGAAATCATTTTATCCCATTCTTTTCTCGTATACTTTGTTACATCTTGAACATTAATGCTAATGCCTGCACAATTTATCAAAATATCAACACTACCCCATGTATTCACGCATTCATCTACAATATTCTTACATACACCATCTGCTGTGATATCTGCTTCGATAAATTTATATTCAACACCAACATCTTCAATCAGTTTTTTTGTCGTTCCATCATCATCAACAAGACTTGGCACCATAACATTTGCCCCCGCTTTTGCCAATGCCAATGAAAAAGCTTGTCCTAATCCACCGTTCCCCCCAGTGACGATCGCATTTTTACCTTTAAGTGAAAAAAAATCCATGTTAAAATCTGTTACGTTCATATGCTACCTCCTAAAATCATTATTTTTTATTTTTGCAAGAAGTTTATCAATAAACTCAAATGCATCTCCTTCGACAACTAAGTCCGAAAGTGAACATATCGGCGCATTTTTATTGGTGTTTACAGAAATAATATGCTCAACATTTTTTAAGCCTTCAACATGCTGGATAGCACCATTAATACCAAGGGCAATATACAGCTTCGGATTAACTGTTCTCCCTGATTGTCCTACCTGAATACTTCTAGTTGCAATTCCTTTATCGATAATCTTCCTACTAGCTGACACTTGACCATTTAGTTGACTTGCCAATGCTTCTAATTTCTCGAAATTTTTTATTGTACCTCCTCCACCTGAGATAAGCACTTCACTATCTCGGATATCATAGCTTTGAACTTTTTCTCTTTTATCAATAAGTTTTAATTGGCTTTTTCTTAAGTGTTTTGGGACGTAGGTAATCTTTTGTGTTTCTTTTGGTAATATTGGGTCATATGAAAATACATTTTCTCTTACACTCATCATTGTCGGTCCCTTGCCTTGCTTTACAATTCCGGCCATAATCTTACCACTAAATGCCGGTCGAACCATTTCAAGAAGTTCATCTTTCAAATGTATCGCAGTCACATCCGCGACTAGGCCTACATGAAGTCGCATGGCCAGCCTTGGTGCAAGCATTCTACCAAAATTTGTTGCCGGTATAAGAATACAATCAAAATTATATTTCTGTTGAAGTTCTTCTAAAATATCTGTAATTACCATGCCATCTTTATCAAAAATCTTGTCATCTGTGATCTGAATAAGATTGTCAACATAGCCTATGGCTTCTAAGCATTGATGATTAATCGCAACTCCATATGTTTCAGAACCTTCTTCACCATATATTTGTCGGATAACTTCTAAAAGATCTATTGAATTTTTATTGTTTTCTTTATCAAGGTAAATCATACTTTTTTTCATTCTATCTAATCCTTTTTAAATAAATCGGTATATATTTTATATAAATCCTTTTTCCTGCAAGAACGCATATACGGTGTTAATACCTTGATCATCATTTGTTACAACAACCTTGTCTCTTTTTTCGTATTCCTTGACAAACGTTTTATTGACTTTTGTCTTTGAACCCTTTAATCCAATCTCAAAAGGTTCAAAGCCTAGGTCATTATTTGTAATTACATGAATACTGTCAGTGACGTCTTTATTCATATCTTCGTACTTTATGTATGGCAGCTTATATCCACTTTCTTTTCGAAGGCTAAGTATTCCCGGCAGTTGCATCTCATATGTCGCCACTTCCGAATCAAAGTCCACGGTAAAAACGGCTTTAGTTGTGTCTAGTAATTCCTCATCAATATGAATTACATTTGACATCTGACTCATATCAAGGAGCTCTCCTAATTGGGCCGGTACATGGGAAGTATCACCATCAATAGCATGCGTTCCGGTGAGTATGATATCGTAAGATAAGGTCTGCACATACTTTGCCAACACTTTACTGGTAGCATAGCTATCACTACCTGAGAACAGTTTATCCGTAATAAGGTTAACACGATCAACCCCAACTCTCACCAAGTCATAAATAAGAGGTCTAACTGATTCCGGTGCCATAGAAACAACCTCAACCGTAGTGCCTGGATATAAGTGTTTTATTTTTAATGCAACTCCGACACTGCTGGCATCGTCAGGATTTAAGATCATCCTGACGTTTTCTCTTACCACCGTGTTTGTATCAAAATCATATTTAAATTTGTCAACGTCCGGTACAATTTTAACCATACATAATATTTTCATACTTAACCTCTGTATATATACTTTTGAATAGCTTCTTTCTGTGGGAAAATCGTTCCATAATTCATGATTCCCTTGGGGTCAAAACTTTCTTTGAGCTTCTCAAGCATATAAAACGCTGAACCATGTTCTTGCTCTGCCCACTCATTTCTATATTTACCAATTCCATGATGGTGACACATAGATCCACCCATTCTAAGGGTCTCTTCAACAATAATTTTTTGTATCGGATGATGATATATAAGAAGTTCATCTTCCGGAGCACAATTAATTTCATAATTATAAACAAAGTACATGTTCGTTCCATTAAGATAACTGTGAGAAGAATGTCCTCCTAACATAGTTAATTCATGAGCTCGAGGAAATTCATTTCTAACACGTTCAATAACATTATTGTAAATCTTAGGAATTGTCTCCCAGTCAGCAGAAATCTCTGTCGTATATCCAGCGTGAGCATCATTTTCTATCATGCCTTCATACTCATCATCAATATCTTGTTGTGACCAGTTTAAATTATCAAACCAATCACTGATAAGCTGACTGTCCACTTGCTTGATAATACCATCTTTGAATTTTTCTGTTGCTTCTTCAATCGCCTTACCTGTTGCTTCTACAATTCCTTTAGGACCTTCCGCCATAAACAACAAGACACATTTATTATCGTGAAAATGATAGAAATGCTGAGCCGCATCTTCTTCAGAATATGTTCTTGCAACGGATGGTCTGAAACCATTAACCATGACTTCTCGAAGAACTTTAATTCCCGTTTCAACATCATTGATCAAATATCCATAGAATTTGTTATTCTCAGGATAGAATTTAAATATTTTGATAGTAACTTCAGTGATATAGCAAAGAGTCCCCTCATTACCAATCGCGATATGTCGTATGTCCGGTCCGCCTGCGCGTCTGGATACATTTTTGATTCTTGAAATATGACCATCCGGAAATACACATTCAAGCCCAACAACCATATCTTCAATTCCGCCATAGAGGGTAGAAAATTGTCCGATACTTCGTGTCGCCAATAATCCACCATACTTTGCCACCGGTTTTGACTGTGGAGAGTGTCCTGTAGTATAACCAATTTTTCTAAGTTCATCTTCTAGATCTTGAAGAGCAACCCCTGCTTGAACTGTCGCCTGGGAATTATAAGGGTCAATCTTAAGTATCTTATCCATATACAGGGCGTCAATAACAATGGTAAGATCTTTCCAATTTTCCAGGCCACCTTCTGTTGCTGTTTTTCCTCCTCTTGGAATAACATTGATTAGATTTTCGTTACAGAATTTTAGAAGTTCACTAACTTCTTCAGCTGACTTCGGATAAACAATAGCCACCGGTGTCGGAACATCTAGTACTTTTCTTGCCTTTGCATATTTCTTGTATCTGTCTGCTGATGCATCATATAAGTCGTCCGGGTTTGTATTAATCTGCTCTTGCCCTAGCATTTCCATTAGTTTTTGAATTATCTGATCTTTACTTAACATTTTGCCTCCTATATTTCTTAAATGACATGTTTTGCTTCTGTACTAAGTATATAAAAACAAGTCTTATA
>Ga0163223_100089_pt1 | contig 35353 bp, 39 predicted proteins | sample MSEWel2016_02_17_2_FD_113147 | JGI IMG/M metagenome (GOLD analysis project Ga0163223, IMG submission 113147) | Subsurface microbial communities from deep shales in West Virginia, USA - MSEEL Well Study Marcellus 5H_2016_02_17 ...
ATATGTATCATAATTACTATTAAATGAAATTGGATTATCCAAAGTTATATAAGGTGTATCCAACTCCAAAGTCATTGGCAACTTTACTTTTTCTACATTTTCTGCATAAAGTGTACTTATGAGATCTGAAACCTCAAATATTCGCCGCATCGGTTCACCATAATTTGAATATTCACTACTCGCTCTTGTTTCATTATAATGATAATATTTGATAAAATAATTTATTTTTTCCTGTAATTCCAATTCTTCAATTTCTCCTCTATAATATATTATACCATAAAGGGGGAGCAATTCAAAGTGGCGAATTAGGGGATCTCCAACGGGCATTCGGTTCTTAGGATCATTAATAAACTTTTGCATTTGAGGTATCGCTGGACTTGCTAAAGCTCTAATTCTTATATCCGAGACCACATTTTCATAAGTAGTCCCCGTAAAATCTAAAATTGATTTTTGTCTTACGGAATTTTCAGTAAAGAGTGATTGAATGAAATCAACTCCATTTATTGTACCAGTCACTTCACCATCGGAAGTTAATGCAGAAACTTCTAAAGCTCTAACAATAACCATATCTATAGGTTCACCTTGGCTGTTTTTGGCGGTATATGTATGACCGTTTTCAAACATTTCCGTACCTAGATCGCCGATGCTAAAGCCAAAGTTAACAGTTGGATCTTCTGTTTTAGTTATGTCAAATTCATATTCTGCTAAGTCATTATTTTCAACCCAAATATCATGCATGTTACCTACTCGGTATTCTTTATTGTTGATTACTTCAATTTCTCTGCGCATTAATTCATCACCAGTTCTAATTGGAAAAATATTAATTATTGTGCTGGCAAATTTATTTTTTAAAACCGACTTAATGGCCGGTTCATTAGAAAGATTTCTGACTGATATGCTATCCTGCACTCTCTCATATGTTTTCTCGGGAGGTTCCACACCAGCTCCATTATTAAATCCATAAGGATTACTTATTTGCACGGCTCTACTTTCTATAATAGGATTTAAACAGGTAGTTATAGCTTTCGGGTCTATATTATACTCATCAGATTTTTCTTCCGCTATAACCTCTAATTCGTGATAATAATACATACCTTCAGAATAATTAGCCATTTCAGTTGAAGTTATTTGGGTGTCTTTGATTGCACTAAATCTTAAATCGTTATCGGTGGCAAAACCTGTGCCTTCTTTAACTGTTAAATCCGTCGGTGAATCAAAATAAACCCTAACCGCTCCTTGGGCATATTCTCCCGAAGAAACATCTACAAAAAAATTGCCAGCAAACATTTCTTGGTCGTCTTTTTCTAATTCATTGAAGTTTAAAAAGGATAACTTTTTTGGGAGATTGTCAATTTCTATTTTTATTGGCTCGTTAAGCTGCAAATATTTTTTGGTGAAAAGATCGTCAACTGTGTTGTTTAAGGTGACATCAACTCCTATGTCGTTTAAATCCCTTCTTACTTTTTCTTTAAAATCCATTACTAAACCTCCTTGATATTTGTTTTAAATATTCTATTCATTTCTTCCATTTCTTCTATTTCATCTATTTTGTTTTGAATACCTTCTTTTAAAATTTCGGATGTATCATTTTGTAGTCGGTGCTTTCTTTCATTTTCAACCATCACCATTTTTCTTATTTCGACGCCGATGCTTTTAGTGACATCGTTAGCTTCGTTTAAACAGGCTAAATCATTTAATAACTGCTGGGTGGTGCTTGCATCTTCTTCATCTAAATCTAAAGCTCCACCAAAGTCGCCAGCTTCTATTAATTCACTCATGTGATCTAACCCTAGATAATCAGCCATCATAACCACTCCCGAAACCATCGTTGTTGTTTCGTGAGTAATATTTAAGGCTTGCTCTAATGCATTAACCGGTGTCTCCTGTTCGAATGTATTTAACCTATTGACTATTATGTTTTTGAAACTTGTTGCAGCATTTAAAAATTCATTAAATACCTGCAGCAAATCTTTTGTGACCTCTCCCCCTTCTGATAATAATTGCAGGACGAGATAAACCTCGTTATATCTTTTCATTAGTTCACTCCAATAAGGGGCGGAAATTGTTGTGTATGCTTGAATGACATCATCTATTAGTGGAGCATAAATATTTTCATAAGCTAACAAGGCGTTGCCGTCAGTCGACGTTATCTCATTTAACTTCTCAATAACAACTCCAATTAAATTGGACCATGTGCCTTTATTTAATTTAGAAAAATTGGCATTGAGCTCCCAATCATCAAAATTATTAGCTGAAACAGTTGATGCTATTAAAGGAAAATCTACATCGATGGGTTGGGTTACTTTTGTTTGAATATAATCGTCTATAGCTTTTTTTAATGCATCTGAACCTTGATACCTGTTTAAATTTTTCATTAAAGGATTAACACTATATGCCCAATCTTCAAACATCATTTTGTCTGCTGTATCTAAATTAGATATTGCTTCTCTAATTAATCTTAGACTTCCCATCATATCATTAATCGAATCCTTAAAATTTTCACCAACTTCGTTAAAAAAATCAGATAAATTTTTGAATTCGCCAGAGGACGGTCCTGTTAATCTATCTACCGCCTCTTCTATTTGTTCCCACAAATTCAAAAGTTTAACTAAATTTGATATGATACTCTCATTTTGAGGATCATCTAAAATATTTTTTGCATTTTCTAATTTATATTTTAAATTATTGATGGTGTTAGCTGTTAAATCTTCAGTTATATTTTTGTTATAAATATCACTTTCTAATCTTATTAAAGTGGTTTTGACTTCTCCTATATCACGACCTACCCTCGGTACATCATAGTTCATTAAATCATTCAATTCATACTGTTGCATTTCCTTAAAATTTTCAGCTGAAAGGTTAGTCCAATTATATGTTAATTCATTAATAATTTCTTCTAAGTATTGAATTAATATATCTATCGTCTCTAATTCACTTTGAAAAAACTCCTTTAAACGATTTACTTCTTTAACTAACACCGTTCCAAAAGCGCTAGGGTTTATCAAAGCTATATAAGAAATCGTATTTTTTAGTGTTTCAAATTCTAAATCATCACCTATCATATCCTCTATCTCACTGGCTCCAGCATCCATTAGAACACCAATTACAATATTTTTAACTTTACCCCAGGTGCCATTTTGTGACGCTTCAATTGTGGCATTTAATTGTTGCAGGTAATCTAAACTTTCTTTTTGATTATCTATCATACTTTGAAATTCTTTACTTGCATTTTCTAAAGAACAAGCCATTTAAAAACCTCCCTATAAATATTTCTTAATCTTTTTCATTAACGATTTTCTTCTTCTAGACACTGTGGCTGGTGACACCCCGACTGCGTCGGCGACTTTCTTTGCTGAGTCTAATTTTGGTTTACCGCCAAAACCAGTTAAATATTCGAAAATCAATCTTTCTTCACCGGTTAAAGTCTGATAAACCATCATTAAAGTATCCATTCTTTTTGGGTCCTCAGCCATATCAATGGAAAGTCCAGCTTCCATTAAATTAGAACCTGTTAATTCTTTCCTCAATTCTTTTTCCATACGCTGCACTTCGGCTAAATCCCAGTTCATTTCTTCTGCCATTTCTTGAGCATTGGGTTCTCTACCTTTTCTGATTTCTAAGTCTTCTTTAGTTTTAACATAATTATCTATCTGGGTTGCTCTGTTTTGTGGTATTCTAGCGACATCCTTATAATTTTTAACATAATTTCCAACAGATTTTAAATAGTTAGTTACAAATGTCGATAGTTTAGTTCCATAAGAAGGATCATATCTATCTATAGCTTCTTTAAATGCCTTACGACCTTCACTTTCGACGGCAACCATTGGTATTCCATAATTTCTATAGTTGTTAGTCTTATTGTGGATAATTCCTTTCATTTCTTGATACAATTCTCTAGCTTTCTGTTTGGCCATGTATTCGTTGCCGGCATCTTTTGCTCTTTTATATTCTCTCCAAATTTTTAAATCTTTATCGCTTTGATTAATTGGCATTGTTACCCTCCTTAGCAAACTTTCTCGGGGAAGTCTCATCCATTCTTCCTTTCAACGCTTTAACAGCATTTCTCCTTTGAATTGACACTGTTTCAGTGATGTCGTTCCCATCAACAGTTCTAGTTGTTTTCAAACTAATATCATAAGGTCCGCCGTATAGTTCCCCATCTCGCATTGTAATGTCTAAAGCATCTCTATATTCTGTAAATGTTGCTATCTCTCTTTTAAAGTTATTTTGGAATGTTATTCTATCGGTTGTACTATAATAATCTCTTTGTAGTTCTTCGATGTTTTCTTTCATAGATACCATGTTCTCACTATCTAAACTTATCTTAGTTTCATACTTATCGAAAGCCCCACCCACATCCATATGTTCCTGATAAGTATTTTGAATCTCATTTACACCGAACTGGTCGATCGAGTACCATCCTGCAAGCTGTGGAAATTTCTCATTGAATGGTCTAACATGACTCATTGTTAGAGTTGTTGTTGCATAACCACTGCTCGGGTTAATGTTATGACTTGCAGCCACTAAATATCCAACTAGAGGTATTTCCTTATCGAGTATCAATGCAGGGAACCCGGGAAGTATATCTGGTTTAAATGCGACCTCCACGCTTAATGGAACTGTTTTATATTTTTCTTTGTAGTATAAATAATTAGTAAAACTTGATTTACTCTTTACCTGTTGTTCCCAACTACCTTCTGTAAACCCAATAGCGAGCGTTTGGGATAAAGGCAGAGTAGTCTGATAAGGAATAATCCCCTTAAATTTTTCTTCGTCTGTAATTGTACTTCCAATGCCATTTTCTGCATCGAAATTTTCTAGTATTTCAGCCGGAGAATAATATCCAGCTGACTTAGTCCCTATTATATCATCTACCAATCTATATCTTGTTGGTATTTGGGTTTCGTCTTTTTGATAATTAAAAGAAGTATTCTCGTCCGGGAACACTACATTGCACGCTGGTGGTGTAGTAAATTGCAAATTGGGCTTCATCACATAAGAATTCAAGGGATCGCTTTTTGTCATTCCAGGTATTGGCTTTATGTCGTATTGAATAATTTGGGCTACAGAATAAATTAAATCAATCACCCTTGTCATTGTTGAGGACTCATTTAAAATTTCACTATAAATATTTTGAATAACTTCGAGTGAGAAAACAGTTTCGGTCAAATCATTTTCTATGATATTGAATCGTTCTTTTCCTATTTTGTACTTAGGCACATATTCATCTAAGAAAGCATTTCCACCCATTAAGGTTTCCAATACATGTGTTATGGAGTCGGTTATAGGTTGACCTTTTCCAAAAGATTCGATAAATTCCGCCATAACCTCTAAACCACCACTAGAAGCCATTTCGGTTTCCTCATATTCTTTGTTTTCAAACCTTGAGTCACCATAAAAGACAGATTCTTTTGGTCCATAAACACTGGAGGCATTCATGAAGTCATATATTCTGGCATTATCCATAAACCATTTTACATCTTTAAACTTTAAAGTCACTGTTCTATCTTTAGGTCTTTTAGAATAACCGTTACCTATGTAAACTCCTTCGCACAGCATTTTCCATTCATCAGTTTTTTTCTCCTTGTAGACCATCAAACCATTGGTATTTTGTTTTAAATCGAACGCTTCGTGGTAAGGTGGAATATTGATATTAAAGGTAGTTGTATCATTGTGAGATATAGTAACTGATCTAAATGGTATTTCTATTCCTTCTAGATATAATTTAAATGATAATCTTTTGAGCTGATAATTATCCAACTGCTGTCCTCCTCCTTTTTTTTATCACAAAAAATTTAAACGAAACACCAACAACCTTATCATTTTGCGAGTTCTTATCGTAATTCATATTGTACCAGATACCTTTAATTCTTTTATTCGAATATATAATAGTCATTTCCATTTCATAATCTAATATAGTGTGCGGTCTGGCAAAGTCGTAGAACTTCTCATAATACTCTAGATCGTTAGTGTTCTCACCTAACATGTTCTCCTTACCGTCTAAAACGTTAAGCTGATACTGGTGTGTTTCTGCCCCTTCTCCAAAGGCGAAGAACATCGGGTGTTCGTTGGATTCTATAACTTGTGTTCTATCTAAGTTATTTTCTGAAATTCTTTGGATATAGAACTTATCTAATTCTATTTCGTAAGGTCCATTTGGTGGAATTTCCCCGTTTTTTAATCTTAATAATTCATCAATAATTTTTCTATCAAAATCATTTCTAACATTTTCAATCTTATCATTAGGAATAACTAATTTTATTTTTGCTTTCTCACCTTTATTGTTTGAAGTACCTCTCAATGCGATCACCTCTTTTTTTAATTATATCATTACTAATAAAATAAAACAAAAAAAAGACCCCCGAAGGGGTCTAAGAATTAGTTTTCTATGTTTAGGTTCCAAGCTCCGGTATTTAAATTGTTGTAATCTAACCCTTGCTCTATATGTCTATCTAAACCATCTATTGAACTTTCTAACCTTGATAATGTTTCGTTAACTTCGCCATTAGTTCTTATTATATCCTCATGACTTTTTAGTAACCCTTCTTTGATTACTTCTTCCCATTTTTCAATCCAATCATCTTCAGATGCCATATGGTAGGAAGTTTGCCCTTCTTCTACGACTGTGCTTATGAATTCATCAGTTAAAAGTTCATTTAGAAAGGTGTTAAACTGATTAGTTGTCATGTTTTCTGTGCCAGATAAATCCTGATCTCTAAAAAGAGCGTTACCTTCTAATTCTTTCATCACTTCTTCTCTTGACATTTTACCTGATGTGTAATCAAGCCCAGTCGATAAAATAAACTTTTGGTTATCATTTTCTAATGATGATATAAGATCTCTATCAGTTAAACCGTTAGCTGCTGCTTGGTTATCGTACAACGACATTATTTCACTTTCTAAGCTGTTATCGGTTTCGGTTATACCTTTTAAAACTTCACCGGCTCGTTTATTACCTCTTGCCATCTGATAAGCATAATCACCAGTAAACATTCCTTCGAATATCTCATTAGCATTAATGGCGTGCATTCCACCGCTGTATTCATTTTGGCCTTCAAGGAATTTCATAACGTTCCTGGCAACGTTGTCTTTTTGGCGTTGTACTACCTTATCATTTGCTACAGCCGTTGGTGAAAGGTTGCTCATTGCATCGTCATACATACCTTGAGCTTTACCCACAAGAGACATAAACACTTCTGTCTGTTCGTCAGAATAACCTAGAAAGTCTTTTGCATATTCTTCATATGTATACTGTTGTTCTACCCCATCTTCGCCGGTTACTGTTACTTTGTCCGATCCTAAATTTTCAGCAAGTGTGACTGCTGTATTATCTTTAAAACCTTCAGTGAATATATCGGCAGCGGTAGTACCTCTATCTTGCATCCAGTTGTAATTTGAAGCACCTTGACCGAGATATGCGGCCAATCTATGTTGGGCCATTACATTTAAATTTTCTCTTTTGTCTCTGAAGTTTTGGGGGTTCTGATTCAAAGCGTCATTGAATTCGCTCTGCCATTGAGTATCATTACCTGCAATAAACCTGTTGATATCTTGACTGACGCCACCTGCTAAGGATTGTATCCCTTCGGTAGATAAATCTAAATCTAAATTAGCTTCCCTTAAATCGAATTCACCGACGGTCCTGACATCCTTTACTTGTTCATTCCAAAATTCCAAAAGACCTGCTTTGATGTTATTATATGTTGAACTTACACCAGTTACTTCATCAATTCCTTGTCCGGTTTTGGCAAACCAATTGCTTATTCTTTCCATAACACCAGACAAAGAACGTCTTTCTAATTTATCTTCTCTTAATTGTTGCTGTAAAGTTCTTCTAGTTAATTCATTCTGATCTATTACACCGGAAGATTTTATTGCCCCGGCGATAACTTCTCTCATTTTTTTATCTTCAAGACCTAAGTTTTTCAAGGTGTTTTCAATATCAAAACCTGCACCTTCTAATCCGGTTGTTTCTTGGAAGCCTTCAATCATACGGCTCATAACCTGTATGAATTCTGGCCCCTCTAACTTTTCAAAATAATTGGCTGCGTTAGTATAATACTCGGCTCTCATCTCTTTATTGTTAGCGACTAAACTTGAACCTCTTCCCATAGCTTCTTTTAAAGACATATCTCCAGAAACCATTCTGTCTAACTGTTCTTGATTTATTTCCCCGTCTCCGTTCAATAAACCAAATAAAGCAGTCTGGAATTCTCCTTTTTGGGTCAAGCTCATCAAAAATTGAGAAGCTCCTGCCGCAGCACCTTCTCTGCCCCCGACTTCTTGGATGTTCTCTAAGTAAGCTTGGCGTTCATCGCCGCTTAAATTTTGTATTTCTTCTTCAATTGCCAAGGTAGTCATTGTGGAAGTGTCATAACCTAGTTGTCTACCTAAACCTAACTGTCTGGCTGTTTGAGCCCCTTGCGACCCCATCTGAACTATTTCTCTACCTGTGTAACCAGTCATTCTACCTATAGCATCACTCTGTAATAACATTTCGGTTTGGTCGGCGGTTGTATAAAAACCAGACCGTTGCATTTCCCCTAACATTTCAGCCGACTCTTTTAAAGTGGTCTCATAAATTCTAGAAATATCTCTCAAGGAACCTGTAACTTTCTCGAATTTATCCTGGAATTCTTCAGCACCTCTGACGTTGTACATCAGATCACCTTCAGTCATTCCAGCCAAAACTTCATCTAAATCTCCTTGTCGCATATAAAGATTATCTGCCATTTCACCTCTAGTTGCTTGAGCTAATTCAGCTGAATCTCTATAATTTAAACCTCTGCCGGTTACAGCATTAGTTGCCATGCCAGGGGTGAATCTATAACTCATCTCCTGGATTGCAGTTTCTGCTTGCCTTTGGTATGCTATCTGATCTGTGAAATTATCGGCTAATTTTTGAGTTGCTATTGCCCCAGCCATTGGTAAAGCCAGCCCACCAGCAAAACCACCTATAGCCCCTAATGCAGAACCAGCGCCACCCCCAACAAAATTCAAACCTGTAGCAGCTAAAGAACCAGCCCCGCTCATCCCTATCGAGGACAATCCGGCATTTGCTAAAGTTCCTGCTGCACTAAAAGCACCAGTACCAATTGCGCTTCCAGCCGCAGAACCAATCCCGCTTGCTGCACTACCTAAAGCTCCAGCTATGCCCATTTTACTTAAAAGCATACCTCCACCTAAAGTAGCTGCTGTAGTACCTATTCCAGCCATGGCACCAAAACCACCAGCGGTAGCTTCATTTACAGCTTGGTTGGCTAAATCATAACTCCTTCGTCCGGGGTTGTAAGCTCTGCCGTAAGCATCTTGCGAAGCTGACATTTCCCCGAAGGTATAACCGACATCATCATAAACATTCCCTATAGTTTGGGAAGCTGCAGAAGCAGCAGACATACCTACAGATGAGTTGGCAAATCGATATGCTCCATATCCAACTCCAGCAAAGGCTCCAATTTGTCCTATTTTCTCCAACATTTTTTTATTTAATAATTTACTTGCAAGTGATTCGGCAGCGTTTTCTACATCGTCGCCAAAATCCCCTCTGAATATATTCTCCAAAGGTACACCCCCTTGGGTTAATTGTCCATTCTTTGATATTGACTTAAATCTATTTCATTACCTGCTAAATCTTCTAGTATCATTTTATTATTTTCCATAAACTCTTCCCGTTTTTCAGCAACTTCTGGGAACATTTCTTCAACATATTTTTTAAGTGCTTCTTCAACTTTTCCACCTGCCGCAGCAACGATTTTAGCAACTTCATTTTTGAAATTTATTCTATTTTCTTTCCTCAACGCTGCAATCAGGTACGCCTCACGAAGGGAATTGTAATCAGGTTCTATACCTTTTAACCTTAATTGGGCTCTAGCCCAACCGTGAGACGTATTCATTAGTTTTTTAGACTCTCTCCGATTTCGGAGGAATCATTTAATTTTTCTCTAATTTCATTTTCTAACTTTTCTGCTCTCTGTAATATAAATTTAATTAAGTCAACACTGATCCCTTTGATGTTGTCTTCATTTAATTCATTTCCGTTCACAGTCTCAACCATTTCCAAAATGAATTCATTTTCGTTTATATATTCTAAATGAACATTAGTTTTTACATCTTTTTCTTTGACTTTCTCTTGAATCCTTTTTCCAACCTTTTTATTCTCTTTTACATTTAAAATTTTATACCTAATTTTTATTGGTGGAGTCTCTTCATTAAAATTTAACTTAATATTTCTTTGAATCATATCGGTTAAAATGAACTCACCAACCTCCTCATCGGTTAAAGGTTGTGGTTCAAAACCTTTAAGGTAATCTTCGATATCCGAACTTAATTCTTTGTACTTATCTACTATGAAATTTATTTTAGCCGATGAGAAATTTTCTATTTCTTCACCAGTTTTGTTCTCGTTATCAAAAGCAACAAGACACCCCTTAACTATCTCGGTTGCTATGGTGTTGCTGACATAAATCCCGTTCTCTTTTTGTTCAAAATCATCAAAACTTTTTACAAATTCACCTTCTTTTTCCCAGGTGAATGAAGCTATTGTGAAACTAATATCACCAATTTTATGTTTTCTAATAACTCTAAAATTATTATGAAATTGCTTAATTTCTTCTTCTGTTAGCATTAGAATCTCTCCTTTAATACCTGTTCAATTCTTAGTATTTTATCCCCTGTATATTTCCCTAATGGTACTGGTCTCCCAACTTCCATCTGCATATTTTCTGTTAAAACCCTGTTTGATGCGTTCATTTGCAGAACATGAGAACTAATTAAACAGTTCTCTAAAAAAACCCCTCCATAATCCTGGAGATAGCCATTAGGCATTCTTTGTTTAATGTTAATGAATATCCCTATTGGGTTATCGAATAACTCACTGGTTAAATTAACCCAGAAATCACCAGTTCCAGGCATCTTGGAATCATTAATCTTAGAAGCATCTAAATCATTTGCCAAACTTTGCATCATCGATTCATACATCCCTTGGTATTTGTGATCCAACATATTTGTGTCCTTATAAGCATATCCAATGTATTTCAAAAGAGATGGCCCATCAAAAAGTATCCTGTTAAAACTCGCATTAATTCTTGGTTTCCCTGTAACCATTTGATACTCATCATTGCCGTATTCAAAAAACTTTGTTATATTTCTTTGTTGATTTAAAGATAAATCTTGAATTAACCCCACTGTGATAGCTTTTGAACTTGTATTATCCTCAGTAAGTTTTGGGGGAGCAAAACTTACTGATACATTTGTAGTTGATACATGTTCACTTCCTATATTATTTATGTTACCACCTAAATGCATATTGTTGCTCCCCCTTGTTTTATTTAATTAGCATTAGTTCCATTTACAGCAGTTGAGGATTCGCCCATCCACTGTGAATACTCATCAAACCACTCTGGTGTCATATCGTGAGTAGTTTCCATTATTTCTTTTCTTCTAGCGTAATGATCTTCATGATTAGTACCTCGAGAAAGAGGGATTGGAGTTTCAAACTGCATCTGCATGTTCTCCTGCATTAACCAGTTGCCAGCCTGCATATTCATTGAGTGCGACTGTATCTTGGCATTGCTTAGGTAAACAGATCCATAAGATGAAGATTGTCCATTCCCAAAGAATTCTCTAAAGTCTAATAATAACCCCATTGGATTCTTAAACATATCACTGGATAAGTTAATCCAGAAGTTTTTGTCATACCCGGAAGAAACGGCGTTTCTTTTTTGACCCTGGAATATTTCTGAATGTACCTCAGGGGCGCTGTTAGGATTAATACCTTTATTAAGTAATCCCATACCAGCAATCTTTAAAAGAGAAGGTCCGGAAAATAAAGCTCTAGAAATACTTAAGTTATTTCTAGAAGGACCGTCGGCCCAATATCTTCTTTCTGACCCAATTTCAAAGATTTCTCTGATCTGTCTCTGTTGATTCATATTTAAATTCTGAACCAACCCACAAACAATTGTGTTTGCTGTTTCGTCAAACATTGGTGGTCCAAAAGATATAAGAACTGCTTTCGAACCCAACTGACCGCTACTTTCAGGGTTATCATACTGCTGTACCGCTTTGTTTTTAAAATCCCAATTAGCCATTTAATATACCTCCTTAATATACCATCTTAGCAACGATTAAGTCTAGAGGTGATTGAAATTCTACTCTCTGTTCCACATCAACTCTTGCTGCATTAGATTCATTTCTATTGATAGCGATTAATTCACCACTATTAATTAATGTTCCTGTCTTAGTATCTATGTACCCGATAGCAGTTTCTTCGATTGTCTCCATTACTGAATCGGTAATATTATTAACACCAATTAGAGGATCCAATGTCTTAATAAAACCATAACTGTAGGCATCCTTTGAATATTGAACACTTACCTGTTTAGTTTCGTTATCAAACATATTGGTAGTCCACTGAGCTCTACAATTAACAGGACCATCTTTTACATCCTGTAAAACCACAAAGATACCGCCATTTGAAATCTTTCTTAAGTGAGAAGGTTTGAAATACCCTTTCTGATAGAAAACTTCGTTAGCAATACCCGATACAGGATAATTTGTTAGACCCTGCTGTGGAGGTAGAGATGCTTTGAAAGCGCAATAAGCTGCAGCTAAGTAATATGCCGGCAACCTCTTTTCTTCTCCATCAATAGTCATCGAAAATTCGTTAAAGAGGACAGTCCCTCTTTCATTAGAAATTGAAACACCATACTGATGTAGAATGTCAGACTGACCATTTTTAAGTTCAATCTCTGATATTGTATCAGTTGCTGGGTCCAAACTTTGATATTCCATGACTTCTTCTCTGGTGGGAATTGGTTTGGAAGTCCAGGCAAAACGATACATCTTTTCTTCTGGAACTGACATCGCCGCACAGTGATTAATAACTGCTTGATGTGATAATTCATTTGAAGTAAGTAACGCCACCCCATGAACCTGTTTAGGTTCTATTCTCTCTAAAGCGGCACCGATTTCTGTTGCTTCATCTACTGTACCACCAACTTGTGTCAAATAGTCTTTGGTTGGTACATAATAATGTGGTGTACTTGGTGCGACTGTTGTTGCTAACCCACCGGCTAAACCAAGTGGATTGTCTTCATCAGCTTTGCCTAATACAATCTGGGTATCACCTTTTCCTTCAGCTAATAAAACTCGACCTACCAAATCATGTCTTGCAGCACGATAATTAATATGTATCTCTGCTCCAATTAACCCGGATAAATCCGGTGAAGCTGCAGTATAATCTACACTTTTAGCAAGCCACTTATCATTAATATCTTGAAAAGCGGTGAATAAATCACCCACCCCGCTATCGCCAAAATGAACTGTTACATCACTTTCGGTGATAGTTAAAATGGTGTTGGTATCTGAATCTGTTTCTGGGAGCACCTCTCTTCTACCATCTGTTTTGACTAATTCTACTACAACTGAGTTGGTATCTACTGGATTATCTACATCTGTTAAAGATGGATAAGATAAAGCAACACTATCGTTTGTAGTAACATCAAGAGTATCGTTATCTAAAATTGTTCCAGTTGCTGTTACATTATCTTGGTCTGCTATTTGAAACAGTGGACCAATAATGCAAGCTGGCATTTCAGGAGCTACCGGCTCTAAAACCTGTGCTTCTCTTTCTTCAACCACATATACTCCTGGATCATTAAAAATTTGAGCCATTTAATTTTCCTCCTTTAAATTTAATTCTATTCCTTCTAAACGATCTCCGAATTGTACACTTGAGTAAGGTAATTTAATGACATATTCTATAGAAGTTTCTGTTCCCCAAAGTTTTACTTCGGAAGATAAATCTTCGGGCTGTGCTTGAGAGTAACCTAATGCGTGAATATGTGCAATACCTTTTAATCCAATTAAGTGTTTTACAAATTTATTGATTGAGACCATACATAAAAAAGCCATATCTTCCGACTCTGATTTAACCGGGGATATACACTTAAGCGATAACCTCCCGGTGTAAATGTCGTCAGTACCGTGAACAGTGTTAATCATTTTAGAATGTATTGGAAGGAAATTTTCTTCTCCTAACGTTTCCAAAGCTGGTCTAACTCCGGAAATTTTACCTTCTACGATTGCTGGTTTGACTCCGTTCTTGTCGGTATTCTCTGGCCAATTATTCCTAATATACATTTCTTCTTTAGGATTTAAATGCCAGTTGCCGGTTTGATAGTTCTGGTCGAATATTGCTCTCATAAAAACTATTAGAGTATCAGAAACTATTCTACCTGGCCTTTTAGGTGTATTGTATGCTTTATTAATTTGAATAGACGATTTAAGTTTGTTTGAACCTAAAGCATTAACCTCTAAATTTGAATTTAGGTCTCCAGTATCTGAATTCCAAATATTAATTGATGAAATTAAATCATTAGTCGACATCAAAATCTACCTCCTCATCTGGAAGAGGAATTTTGTATTCTGGTCTATGTGACTCTATAGCTTCCAAAGGTACGAATTGTTTTGTTACATACATACCCATTCTAGATAAATTTATTCCGGAAACTACTCTGTATCTGACACCTTTGAAAACAAATATATCATTTGGTTTTAAAAGCGGAATATTGGTAGTCCAAAAAGCTTGAGAAAAACTTTCTGTAGAAACTCTTTCTCTCATCGGTCGTCTATGAATTTGATCTCCTCTGAAATCAACATATAATTTTAAGGGTTTGTAATAAGGTTCTTTATATCCAGTACCTAAACAAGTTGGACAATTACTGCGGGTTGACTTCTCATTAACTTCATCCCAGCAGTCCGGACAATGCTCGGCATTCGTTTTTTTAATAAAAGCGAAGCCATAAGTCCCTCCAGAATGTCGCTCCGATTTAAGGTACCATCTATCCCTTCTTACAATCTCTTTTGCATATCCATTTGGTATCTGAAACATATGCAGCATAAAATCTTTTATTTTATAATATCTATATCTGTTATCGCTTTGATCGAATTTGTCGATATATTCACCGTCAGACAAATCTATGGTATCGATAATTTTAAAACCGTCATGTGGAGCTTCGCTTCTTAAAATATCAGCTGTTTCATTGATTGGGGTCCAATGAAGTTTTGCAGCGCCGGGTCTAAATGTTACATACCCATTCATTACCACATATTCCTTCCGAATTCAGAGTGTATTCCGCCCCAACCGGATTGTACACTGATGGCTTCTTTGAAATCTAATAAATCTTGCATCCAGCGTTGGTACATACTCGATGCCATTTGGAAATATTGTTGACCTTTACCTTCCAAACGAACAGAAGTTCCACCCTGGTCCTGATAAGGCATTTCATTTCTAACTTTAAGCAACCCTTTAGATTGTAAAGCTTCTATGATAGCCCCATCGACAATAAGTAACCAATGAGTTTGGGGGAAGTTGTCTAAACCATATGTTGTCGTAGGCGGTTTCATATTGATCCTTGCTAAAGATCTTTTAACATATCTTTCAATTTCTTTAGGAGCATATTCCTCACCGTTATTTCTTTCTAAAAGTATATGATTAAGTTCAGGATAATCTTGTAAAGTTTCCCTGACCTCAGTAACATAATCCATTTTATCAACCTCCCCACTTTAGTTATGCTAATTCTTCAATAATTAATTTTATTTTGTCGTCTTTGTTAAGCTTAGAATAACCACTGATTTCCTTTTCTTTGCAAAGGTCATCAAGATCGGTTGAAGTGAAAGCATCATCTAAAGCTTTCTCATCTAATTCAACTTCTTGGCCGTCGAATTCTACTGTGTTGATTTTTACTTCTACAGTTGAATCAACCTCATCTGCAGCATCTTCTTCAACCTCATCTTTAGCAGCTTCTTCTAAAGTTTTATCGGCTGCTTCTTTAGCAGCGTCTTCAATTTCTTTTTCTTCTTCGGTTGGCTCGTCTACTGGTTCTTCATCTTCATTGTCGACTGGCTCGTCAACCTTTTTTTTCATCGCCAGTTGTTCTGGTCTGAATCTCTTTTGTCTGACTTTTTTGGGTTCTTCAACTTTATCTAAATTAACTATCTTAATTTTACCACCTTTTTCAAGCAACTTCAAACCTTCTGTAAGTGGTGCATCGTCAGTGTTGAAAGTTGGAATATTTGATTTATCTTTGTACTTTTCAACGTTCTTAATTGTATACCCCTGCCATGCTGTGAAACCAAAACCTAAGTATTCAATCCTGTAATTCATTTTTTTCCTCCTTTAGATATTAAAATAGGCGGGCGAATTTACGCCCGCCCTTTGATTAGGATATTATTCTTATATTATTCTATACTATTTATGCTGGGTTCCCGTCGTATAATTCTTCAGCACCAGAAAGCACCATTTTACCTACAGCTTTGTAGTTACCTAAGTTGAATCCTGTGTAGTACCAGGAGCTCATTTTCAGTAGGTCTTTATCTTTCTGCATCCAGAATGTTGGATCTCCCAGAGCAAAAGCACTTCCAAAAAACTGTGGTGAAGTTGCAACGTAAATAACACCTGGTTTAATTACATCACTGTTACTTGTAGTGATGAGTCTTTTTCCACCAATTTTAAGTTGCTCTACACCGTCTTCAATTACTCTAGTGATTAATCCCCCGACTTCTGTATGATTCCAGCTATAAGCATCGTTTAATGTTGAACGGTGCATAATAACTGTGTCTGACTTCAATCTTTCTGTATCAATCATATTGAAAAGTTTTGTGAAGTCATCCTTTTGGAAAGTAGAGTTAGTAGATGCAAGATAGTTACCATTAAGTTTAACAGCACTATTAACGATTTTGAAGAAGTAATCATCTTCCTGCTCCTGCATATCTAATACTACGTTCTGGCGAATGATGTCAGTGATAGGAATGCGGATGTTCTGCAATTCCATTTCATTTTTTTCAAATACTGGAGAAGCGTACTTTAAAAATGGTATGATGAATTTATCACCAGTTATGTATTCTCCGGTAGGTTCACCTCTCATAGTCAGTTTCATAGCATAGGAGTCTGGCTCTCTATCAAGTAACATATACCCTGTATCAGAGTTATCTTGATCAATCTGATATCTTGGATCCTCAGTTGTTACTCTCTCAAAGCTATCTCCAAAGAAGCGTCTCATGACACCTTCTTCACGGAGTTTCATTCTTACATAGTTACTACCAGCAACGCTAGCTTCTTTAATTTTGCTAGGGTCTTCAATAATACTCATAAAGTTTTCGTTGAATTGCTCAACGCTAATGTTATCGAAATTCATTTATGTATTCCTCCTTTTAATTTTAATTTAGTATAATTTTTGGATCTCAATATCTTCTGCGTTTACTGATAGAACTTCAGCAACAGCCATATCTTCTGTATCTCCACCGGCTGTATCTAATACAGCAAGTTTGCCAGGAGTTGCACCAATTTTCATCTTATCTCCAACACTTGGAGTTCCGTCAAAATGTTTAGTATAAGCAGTAACGTTACCTCGTGAAATGGTAACTCCGTCAATAGCTTCGTTATCATACTGGAACTTAAGTTCTAACATTGGGAAAGCAACTTTAGCGCCGGAAGGAGCGATTACAAACTTACCATTTGCATCCTCGGAAAGATATACCCCATCGTGTAATGCATCAGTATCTACTGTATCAGCAAGCTGCACAGTATCCCAGTTATTATTTTCACTACCGAATCTTAATTTAAAGTTTTGATCTTCTCTTAACCATTTTGTTTCCATTTAAATTTCCTCCTTTTAAATTTTATGAATTATTCATTACGAAATCAAAAATGGGGTTCCCTGAATTAGCAGATGCTTTCTTGGAAAGATCCCCTACATCTAATAAAGACTTTTCAGCGACCTTATCCATAACTCTCATTTCGACTTCGAATTCCTCTTCATCCATTGAAGCGAATTTTTCTAACTGTTCAGGGATCTCATCAACAGAGATTTGTTCCATCTTTGCCATTTTAATGAGTTTATTAAAAGCTTTATCCCTTTGTTCATTCTGTCTTTTAATCGAAGCAATCTTTTCTAAACTTTCTTCCTTCTCTCCTTTCAGTTGTTTGATAACTGATGCGGATTTTTTTAAATCGGAAGCAGTTTTAGTTAGTAATTGGGAGATGTTTGCCACCTTTTCATTTCCCCCTTTCTTGAATTCTTTCAATACTTTTTGTTTTTCTTTCTTTCGTTTGTTATCAATATGAGCCTTCAACCCTCCTGCAGCAAGCATTGGTATTGCCATTTTTTTTGCAGTTGATAAAGGTTTAGCTGCTGAATAATCTTTTGCCTTTTTAAAAGTGTCGCCACCTAAAGCAACATTTTTAGTAGTCTCGAAAGCTTTTCCTATACCAGGAGCATTACTTAAGGTTTTACCGAGTGAACGATTTGCATTAGAAATTCCTTTTACTTTATTTAAAACTTGTTGATTGACTTTCCTTTTAGCAATATCTTTAGGTAGTTTATGTTTAAATTGGTTATACTTTGTTGCCCCAGCCTTTAAAGCACTACCTAATATGCTAGAGTTCCCCATCTAAGATTTGGCTCGCAATCTTATCTGATAGTTCTTCTACCATTTCTTCATTACCTTCTTGGCTGAGGAGTTTTTTTCTAAGTTTATTATATTGCTCGTTGCGGACGCCATTTTTAAGTCCGTTCATAGCAATTTCTTTTAGGCGTTGTTTTGACTCATCACTGCTCTCTACAAGCATTTTTCCTCCGACACCCTGTTCATTTATTTTATCGACATCTTCCTTGTTTGCTTCTTTATTAAGTCCGCTGACAACATTGTCTATCTTGGAAGCATTCTTTTCTAATTCAGCAACAAAATTATCAACATCGATATCTTTTTCTTCTACGGAGGCGGTTTTTTCTTTTTTAATCTGTTTCCACAATTCATCTATTCTTTGTTCGTCCATTTACTCCCCCTCCTTAAACGTTATTTACTTCTTCTCCCTGGTCTTCGAAAAACATTTGAATCTCTTTAGGAAGTCCATCTAATGTTTCATACTTCTGAAAGTTATTATCTCTAACAACTCTCGGATTAGAAAGCAGTTGGAAAGAAGCTAACTTTTCAAAAAGCTCTTTCTTTTCTGGTGAAGAAAACTTACCAGAAATAGAAGCAACTTTCTCTTTTTGAGCAGAAGATAACTTTCCTCTTAACTCTTCTTCTACTTCTTCACTTTCTTCATCACCATCATCGGCTTCGTTATCTTCTGTTCCTTCAATCATTTCTTCTGGATCTTTTTCAGCTTTTGGTTTAGTTTTAGCTTTAGCAACCTTTTCTAACGCCCTTGCCATAACTTCTTCAGCTAGAGCATCAACTTCTTCAGAAGCGTTCTTTTCCATTTCTTCTTCTTCAGCAATTTCATTTACTAAATCTTCAAGTGTACCAGCCATAAGGCACCTCCTTAGTTAATAATCTTTTTAATAGCAGTTCCGGCCAGCATATCAACACCTCTACCCAATGATTGCATCGGGGAAGCGGATGTAACAAATATATTTCCAATATTATTTAATGTATCATATTTTTTGTCAATCTCTTTATATCTATTATACAACTGATCGGTATCATTAATCAAATCTGAAGTAGATTTTTTTGGTGATACCATTCGGGCCGCTTCTTTTGTTATAACATTGTCATAATTCATTTGACTTAAAGCTTTTTTAATGGCAATCCAATCATCTTTTGAATTAGTGGCTCCGATACCTAACATAGCAACTAGGTTGGGGTGCTCTTCAAGGAACTTCATTAACTTGGCATCACTGTCAAAACGACCCGCGATATCCGATGCTAAATAAGCAGCAGGTACTCCTGCAAAAACTCGACCACCTAAATTAGATGCGGTCTTTTCAAATTCCTTACCTGCTCTTTTCATCTCACCTAAACCTTTGACGGCGCCAACACTACCGGCGGTCATTACAGGTAATAACCACGGGTGATCTTTGATCTTCTTATCAAGACCTTCTGCATTGTAATCGGGGACTTGATTTAAGTATCTGTTGTATAAAAGACTGCCAGCAATTATTCCAGGTGTTGCCAGTTGTTCTGGTCTGAATCTCTTTTGTCTGACTTCTTTGGGTTCTTCTGCTGCCATCTTAATGAGTCTTGGATATAAATACTCTTTGATTGCTGACCTCTCTTTAACATAAGGTATTCCAACTTTAAAGACGTCAAAGTCTAAATCACCAAATAACGGGTTAAACTTTTTGTTGACTTCTCTTTCTGGAATATCTATATTAAGGATAATGTCGTCAAAGTCATCCGGGTTATGCCCCAACTTATTTAAATATATCCTTTGGAATTCTTCCGGTTTTAAAATGATACCTAAAGTTAAAAGAGAAGTTAATACATCATCAATAGGTTTTTCAGAATAAAAATCCAAAACCTTATCGGAAATGTTTTTTTCTCTTTCTTTGATATCAGAAAAACCCCTCATTAATTTAGCCGCAATCTGTCCGGCATCATTGGAGATAGTTTCACCTGGGATCTCTTTTTCAATATCCGCTTTCTTTTTAAAGCCATTCAATACAGAAGCGACCTTTTTTAATGACTTAGCGGTCCTGTCCGCACCAATGTAGACAAAACTGATATCAAAAAATCTCGGTTTCTTATTTATCATATAAACTTTTCTGCCGTCAGGCAATACTTCACCTTTATGATATTTTATATGATCACAGTAATCGTTGGTAGTCTTGGCGACATTACCACAGATACTGCAAACATCATATGGAACCTTACATCCCATTGAAACATCCCACATCTTATCATTGTCGATGTCTGATGCAATCTTAGGGGCTTTATCCCTATCAATCCTAACAATAAGTTCTACCCTATGCATTCTCGGATTGAAGTGGGCAAACATTATATCCCCTTTAGATTTTTTCGGGTCTTTATTTTTATGATGAGTAAATACATATCCGAATTCTTCGAAGGTCTTATAGTGATCTAATATTTCTTGTTCTTCAAAATAATCAGAGTTAACATTGTCTCCCCAAATCTCACCACTGCTTACAGCAGAAACTAAAACGTAAACGGAGTCTGGGTCAGACTCGATATTATCTTCAATGTAGTTTTTAATCTCATCAGAGATTGTACCAGAAGCCACTTTTTCAAGAGAATCAGAAGGGTCGATCTCCTGTAGTGAAAATTCTTCATCGTTATAATTAAAGTGTATTGTTTTTTCTATCAAGTTGACCCCTCCTTTTATCCATATACTTTTTGTTTAGCTTCTTCGAAAGTCATGTTACTATCTTTCATTGTTTTGGCTAAGTTAACAATTTGGTTTTTATAAGCCACATTCTCTCTGGCCATATCATATCCTGCAGTACCTAAGTTCTCAGATACATCTCTAGCAGAGTTAAGAATGTTGTTAACACCAGAAATTATTCTGTCTTCAGCACCGTTATCTCTTCTATTGAAACTATCCTGGATAGAAGTGACATCTTTAATATTATTAAAGTGCATTGTTCCAGTTCCACCAGCTTCTATTTGTTTCATGAACGATTTGACAGCAATAGGATGCTTGGCTAAATCAGGAGCAGCATCATAAAAGAATTTGAACTGTTGCTTTGACTCTGGATTATCTTCAAATTCCGGGTACCTTCTAATGAAAGCTTCCCAATATTTTTCTTCCTGGTTATTCAATTTGTTTCTAACAGCCTGGTATAAATCTCCGCCACCTTTTGCCCCTAAAGAAACTGCACCGGCTCCAGCCATACTCATACCTAACTTCTTGGCGATATCCTTAATCATTTCTCTATCCTCAGGGGATATACTCATCATTGATTTAAGTTTATCTTTAGCACTGGCTTTTTTACCCAACATACCTCCGAAACGAGCTTCATCATCTAATTTCTGGTTCATTCTTTCATAATAACCTTTTTCAGATTTAAGCTTGTCTCTTTGATATTTATTCATTCTGGCATTTTGGATACCTTTTACAAGTAAACCGGCACCCCCAGCCGCTGCTGCACCTTTAAGTCCTTTTTTCACTGAGGGTTCATTCTTTTTAATATAATTGACGGTGGCATCTGTCGCATCATTTAATCTGCGGAAAAGTTTTTCGGCTTCTTCGTTTTTTAAATTAAAATCAAAAGCCATTTAGCCACCTCCTATTCGATTTCTTCTAATAACTTTTTAGCTTCCTCATCGGACATTCCTTCGATTGTGCTAACTAAATTACCTAGATCTTCGTTTTCTTCTTGCTCTTCCAATTCTGAAATTTTACCTTTAAGTTCTGGGGAAGACTGCGCAGCTTCCTTTAAAATCTCGCCAGCTTCCTCTTCTGTGATGGAATCCAGGAAGTTATTAACTTCTGCTTCTTTAATCATCTCTTCGTTATATACACCAATAGCTTCATCTAACACTTCTGGCTCGATACCTGTTACAGAAGCAATCTTTTGTAAGCCGTCAATGTAGAGTTCTTCAGCTGATGCTTGTTTTTCTTTTTTCTTACCTAAAGCTTTATCTGGTCTTAGTGCGCCCATAACTCCGCCAAAAGCGGCGCCTTGTCCGGCTAATCTTTTTAATTGATTGGCCGAAACATTGCCACCGGTCAACTTAGTACCTAATGCACCTAATCCAGCTGCACCAGCACCTGTAGAAGCTGCACCAACTAGAGCACCTTTACCTCTTTCTTTTAAAGCTTGTTTCTGTTCATCTGATAATTTGTCAGCGAGGGCGGCACCTCCGTAACCTAAACCTAATCCAGCAGCTGCAGCAGTGGCTATTTCCTTTTTAGAAAGTTTGCTATTTATGGGGGATCCCCCTCCTGGTAAAAGACCCGCAACATTCGGGTTAGCAGCAACTTTTTCCATACCTAATTCTGTAATTCTATTAAAATCCATTTATGTATTCCTCCTTAAAAAGAATTTATGCGAGAGTTACCCCTCGCATTTATTTAATTACTCAGTTAAAGCGTCAATGCCAGCTTCAAATAATGCATCAAATGTTTCTTCATCTAATCCATAAGCTGCAGCTGTTTTTTGCTTTTCTTTTCTCTTTTTATTAGCATAAGCACCAGCAGCACCTAATCCAGCTAATCCAGCGGCACCTAATCCAGCTTTACCTTTGTTGTTTTTGAGAGCTTGTAGAGCAGAACTACCAGCGGAACCCAAAGCACCTGCACCAGCTTTAGCAGCGTCGCCAGTAAAGCCGGCTACATTTTTAGCACCTCTAGCAACACTTCTTCCACCTCTTGCTGCCATATTACCTGGATTTTTAAGAGCTTCTTTTAATGCTGCTTTTGTTCCTACACTTTCAGGAGCATTTTTAACAAAGTCATAAACACCTTTGCCTGCAACGCCAGCACCTGCAGCACCAGCACCTCCACCAATCAATGCAGCTAATTGTTTCTTAGACATTCCGCCATTTTCTTGCTCTTCAGCAGCCTTTTCTAAAAAGTCATGCAGTTCCATAGCATCTACACCATGTACTCCAGCTACCTTTTCTAAAGAATCAGCATAATCATTAAGACCTTCCTCATAAGCAACCTTTTCTAAACCTGCTTCTAATACCATATTGATTTCTTCTTGTGTTAAATTCATTTTGTATTCCTCCTTGTTTTTTATTCAGTTAAAGCTTCTAAACCTTTTTCAAATAAATAATTTAAAGTGTTGTCATCGATAGATGCTTCTTTTTTCTTTTTCTTCGGTTGGAGTGCACCTGCCCCCGCCCCTATTAAACTCCCTGCAAGAGAGCCACCTGCTCCAGTTATTGAACTTGCACCGATAGCTTCGCCAACATTAAAATCTGAATCTTTTAAAGCTGAAACTAACATTGGAACTCCGCCAGCAACTCCGCCAGCAATTCCACCTCTCCGACCCCATTTTTTCCATTTAGGATCTTCAACATCTTCTTCGGCAACCTTCTCTAAAAAGTCATGTAAATCCACAGCGTCTACACCATGTACCCCAGCAACTTTTTCTAAAGAGTCAGCATAGTCATTAAGTCCTTCTTCATAAGCAATCTTTTCCAAACCAGCATTTAAAATCATATCTAATTCTTCCTGAGTCATATGTACCTCCTTTTAAGAGTATAATCTAGTTCCGGGGTGCTTTGACTTTTTCACCTCGAAAGGATTATCTGTTTTTTTATTCTTTATCTTATCATAATGCTTTTTACTTTTGCTTTTGGTCTCGCCTACAAGTGATGCAACTTCCATAGTTTTAAGTGGGTGTTTAGCCATCTGCAGGGCAATACCAGCAGCTTTTTCTAAACGTTCGTTCAATTCATCTAATCTCGACTTAATTTTACCATAGCTTGCAACCTTTTGCAAAAACTCATTTTCCTTATCTACAAGAAAATTCACCTCTGATATGTCAGGAATATTTTCTTCTGATGCAGACTTAATTAATTCGTCTGGTGCACCAGCTTTTTTAATGGAATAAGCAACTATCTTAGGGTTGTTATTTTGCAACTTGGATTTAATCAACTTCACTAAGTGTGGTTTCTTTTCCATTAATTTGACTTCTAGATCTGATTTTTCCCTCTGCATATTGCCTATCAATGATTTTAGGTCTTCTATATTAATTGTTTCTTTTTCTTCCTCTTCATCATTAATTGTATAATAGGAATCATCAAAGCTCAAATCCGGACTTTCAGTTTTCACATCGGTCTCGATTTGGATGCCTTCAATGTTTTTAGGATCAGCAACATCGAACTCTACTGTCTTATCATCTGTAGCCTTAAATAACTTAAGGAATACCTTGACATTAGCCTGTTGGGCGATTCTTGCAATTTCTTCATTATTTAGTTCCTCCCGTTTAGCTATTTCCGCTATTATATCCTCCAAAAGATTTTGATTGTGATCCTCTCCCACTTTTCGAAAATAAGTTTGAACCGCTTCTTTGCTCAAGTTTTGGTAGTTCATTTTTTACCCCCTTTTTGTATTCTGATTTTATTTTAACATTTTTTGGTTTAAATTTGAAATCTGGAAACTTATTTTTAACCTTTTCAATTGGTTTGATTTCATTAGCCAATTTTTCCATTCCTAAATTTGTGAGATAATCTTTGTTCATGGTTACCTCCTTAATACAATAAAGTATTACCTTGTCTTAGGTATCGTTCTCTATCTTCGGTTTGTAACTTTAACTTATCATGGAGCTTTTGTTTTTTGGTGTATTCCGGTTTTAATTTCTTCTGCAATTTCTTACCTAAACCAGCACCCAATGTTCCACCAGAAAGTGCCCCGATTCCAGTTGATAATGGAGTGTTTAGATTTTTTAGTTTGGATAAACCAATACCTGCCAACCCACCAGCTACACCACCACCTAATGTTGCTCTCGTGGGTAATTTATTATTCCTTTCAACTCTCTTTTTGTATTCTTTATCTTCTGGGGTTTCGTTTAACTTATTTTGTAACTGTTTTAGTTTATTATCTTTATCTACAGGGGTCTCATATTTACCATAAGCTCTAGACATTAGATATTTATCTTGACGATGAGGAACATTTTTCAACCAGTCGTCATTGTTGATTTTTTTATCAACCTCTTTCCACTGAGGAAGAATTTCTTCTTTCCACTTTTTAAAATCCTCTAATGGTTGTTCATCACCCATTTCCTGAACTACCCTTTTTAAATGATCTTCTTCATCAGTGATGTCACTTTGATAAGGCCATTTATGGTGATTGGGATTTAATAGTCCTCCAGCTGCCGAACCATTAGCATCCGCTATTTTCTCCATACCTAAATTCATTACCACTTCTTTTATCATTTTAAATTTTCCCCCTTAACTTCTTCCCAATTAAATTACCAACCACAGCTCCACCTAATGTACCTAATGCTTTCTTTTTCTTAGAATGTTTCTTTTCGTCATCGACTAACTTATTAGATGCAAGATAACCGCCAATACCACCGAGTGCTGTACCAGGAGTGGCTATTGATTTGAGGTTTTGTTTTCTTTTATTCCTTTTTAAAGCATCCTGTAATCTTGCTCGCTGCCCATCTCTGGCATAAGAATTAGTTGCAGAACCAGTACCATAAGTAGTTTTCTTTTCCGTTCCCGCCGGAATAAACCCGAATAATTTTTTCTTTGTGGTTTTAACACCTTTAGGAAGTTTCTTTTTAGACATCGATGCTGCTCTGCTGGCAGAATTAACATCAGATTTAACTTTGTTTCTGATGTAATCATTCATCTTTGCCTGCTGACCCGGTTTTAAATTGTTAAGTTCAATGCTTTTCTCACCGAGTATCTTTCTGACTTGATCTGGATTGTTTTTCTTAAACTTTTTCATGTATTCTTTTTCAGCTCGGTTTAGGGCCAATTTTTCTAAAGAGCCTTCTTTGATCAACTGCACTAACTTTTCTTTATTTGTCATATTACCCTCCTTTAATAGTCTAAGTTGTGGCCTTGTCTTAAGTATCTTTCTCTGTCATAAAGGTTATTTTCTCTTTTATTGACTACTCCTTTTTTATTGTACTTCGCTTTATCTTTTACAAATTTTCTAGCGATGGGACTAGTTGCTAATCCTCCAACCACTCCCGTTGCTAAACCACCCACGCTACCGTAAAGTGCTCCAGTACCTGCTCCTGCTAAACCCTTTAATATTTTACCGGGGGTAGATTTACCTTTGGAAGAACCTACATAGCCACCAATTCCTAAACCGGCTAACGTCCCGAGGCCAGCACCACCTATACCTGTATTACTTATGTATTCACTTGAATGTTGTGATTTGCCTTCGGGTAACCATTTGTCATTGGGATATTCTTTTCTTTTAGCTCTTTCTAATTTCTTTTTTAATCCTTGGTATTTACCATCACTGCGTACGGGGTTTTTATGGTTTTCTTTAATATATTCTTGAAGTTTTTGTTGCAGTTTCCTCTGCCTTTCCCCTTCTGCTTGTTCGATTAAACTCTCAAATTTTTGAACCTTCGGATCTGACAAAACTTCCTTTTGAAAATTATCCCACCTAGGTTTAATAGTGTTTTTCCATTTATTAAATTTATCTAACTCGCCTTGGTTGATATAATCATTTTCTAATTCTCGTTTCAACCCAGCTTCTTCGGTTTCTACATCGGTTAAGTATTCAGTTTCACCCCAATGAGTTTGGTGTGCCAACTTTTCTCTCAACGCCGCTTCCTTTTTAAGACCATCTTCATTATATTCTGCCATCAGTTCTCCATCCTGGTATAGATATTCATCAATCATATCAGACCACACTGGAGAAATTCTTCTAAGGTATTCAATACCTATTAATGCATGTTCAATTTCTTCGTGAGCATTATGTAAAACAAACTTTCTTACTAAAGGATTATCTGTCGCTGCTGCTCTTTGGTAATACCAATCGACTGCTTCTATTTCTTCGATTATGGATTGTAGTATTCTGTGTATATCCATATCTTCATTTGAAAGTAATTCATGTGGTTCATGGTAATTCATTTATTTTCCTCCTTTTGCCAACTTCTCCATGCCTAAATCTATCATTGCTTGTTTTTTCATGTTTCCTCCCATTTGATCGTACACCTGTGATTGTAATGCTTTTTTCTTTTCGGCAACACTGTCTATCCATTCTTCAACAGAGCGGTTGGGTTTTCTAATGGAACTTAAAAACTTCTTCTCGGGTTCTACTGCTAAATACTTTTTAATATTTACTTTATCGGCTTTCGAGTTTGCTCTGACCCCTCTACCAATCGCCTGTTTGGTTACTTCTGGGTTCCAGTTAGGGTCAAAAATAAACTCTTTATCTACATTAGGTAATGATATTCCTTCCTTACCTGTAGGTGATGTAACGAAAGCTTTTGTTTTATTTTTCTTAAAGTTTTCAATCTGTTCATCTTTATCTTTCTTTCTCATACCACCGGATATTCTAGATGACGAAACACCTTTTGATTTCAAGGCATCTTGGATAATATCTGCTCCATGCTGGTTATAGTTAGAATAAATCATAGACCCAAATTCGCTGTCGTCGTCTTTTAAATCTTCTAATAACCTCTGGGCTTTGGCCGATATTTCGTGACCTTTATCTCCTTTAAGTATAGCACCTGGATTGTTTGATGCAACTCTGGCATTTGCTATTGAGCCAAAGAAAGACACGCTATCTCTCTTATCTGGAACAATGTCTCTTTTAACAGCCTTCCTTACTGGCCCGGGCAAATCATTCCAGGCATACTTGTAGGCTTTCATTTGTTCTTTAGTCATTGGTACCCTAACTTTTTCTTCTTCAACCTCTGGTAAATCTTGATCTCCTCGTTCATAATCGAAATAATTTTGGAGATATTCCCTAACTTCATCATCGGGGTCAAATCTTTCTCCTACTGTTTGTTTCTTACCTAAACCTATAAAACTTAAAGGACCGAACTTTTTAGTTTCCGGTTTAACATACTTTTTATTAAATTCCGTTTGGTTGTATTTATCTTCACCTTCGATTAAATTAATCAAAGATGCAACATCACCGGGAGCATTATTCATTGGGGATGCCGTTAAGAAAGCTTTATTTTCCATATTAGGCGACACTTCTTTAATAGCTTTATAAAGGTTTGTGTTTTGATTTCTAGCGTTGTGTGCCTCATCTACTACCATTGAATTGGAATTTGCCGAATACTTCTCAGGATCTTTTGAAAACAAAGAGTTAGACACTATTACATAATCGGCGTTGGGGTCAACTTCTTCACTTCCGGAGTCGATAACTTGAACCGAACTGTCAGTAAATTTATTTATTCCTTCTTTTTCAAAATTTGTTTTTAAACTTGCTGGAACAACAACTAAAGTCTGTCCAGGTGATTTTTCTTTTAATTTTTCCATAGCGGCTATACTGGTTAAGGTTTTACCTGTACCAGTGCCATGGGCCACAACCAAAGAATTGTTATCTAAAAGTTTATTGACGGCTCGTTTTTGATAATCTCTTAAATTGACATCATCTTTTAATGCTGCTTCTTTTAATAACTTCTTTAATACCTTCTTCATCAATTCACCTCCAGCTTATAGGATTGTCTTTCAACAGTTACTTCATTGAATGTTCTTTCATCTAAACTATTATTAATGTATAAAGTATAATTACCTCTTTCGGCGACATATAAGTCGTTGTCAGTGTGTGCGACAACAGGATATTCTTCGGCAAAATATTTTCTAGGTTTAATCAATTCATCTATTTTATCTTTGAGTTCGTATTCAAAGTAATCTTCCCAGAAGACTACCGCTGGCTCTTTCTGGAACAAGATATAAGCATACGCCAGTTCTTTATTATTGATTATGGGTTCACTTCTTTCGACGTCATGGTTGGAAACAAAATTAACCCTATTAGAGCTGGTCCCTAATGCTTTCATTGAAGATTTTGGATTCATACACATTTCCTTCAATTTATAAAACAATGGAAAATTAAACAACGGTAGATCGATGTAATCAGTTAACGCCTCTAGTAAAACATCGTTTCCACTCCAGTATTCCCCAACCATAAAATTATTGAATGAGTTAAAAAAATCTTTAACGAAATCCCAACGCATTTCCTTTAAATTGTCTAACCTAAAATTATCAAAACCGATATCCTTTAACCAAGTGGCCCATTCGATAAGACCTTTTTTCATATATTCATTGTCATTATAATAACAAATAGTTTCACCAAAAGAACTCCTGGTGTTGCACCCTCCACAATCTCTGCAGAAATGTTTATAATCTTTTTGAAACAACGAGCTGTCAAACTTAGTGTATGTATCTTTATCTAAACTTGGGTTATATTCTTTTTTACCTCCAAGCATATGCCCCATCACAAGATCAGCCATAACGTTGATTCCTTCATAGTGGAATTTATCAATTAAATCTACCAGTTCTTCTTTGGTGCCAAATTTAGAATCGAGATTATAATGGTCCTTTATATCATAGCCCATCGAGTCATCACCGGCCATCCCCCTTGAAGGTGGAGGTAACCAGATATCAGTAAACCCTTTTTCGGCGATCGCGCCAGTTAAAAATGATAATTCATTGTACCAGTCAGAAGGGCAATCCCAATAAAATCCCTGTAGTATTAGCATCACTAACCACGATCGTTTTCATATTCTCTGATTATTCGCTTTAATTTTTCTGTCATCTCATCATCTCTCCTTGGAGAAAATGTAGTTATAACCGCTTCGTTTTCTCCCTTTAAGGCGACATTGGCTTTCTTCATTCTTCTTGCTAATTCACCAATAGTTCCTCCGCCAGCTGCACCTAATAAAGTGTTTCTCGTTTTGTTATCTTTATTTTTTGTGAGTTTGTTGGCGGCAAAACCTCCAATACCCGCACCTGCTAATCCAGGGGCATATCTTTTAGCATCTGATTTAAAATTATGTTTCCGGGTTCCGAATTCTCCGGTGCGTTTGTTTTTCTTTAGGTCGATATAGTCAGCTGCTAGTTTTTCGATGGTGGCCTCTTTTTCTTTACCTCTAACTTTATCTCCTAATGTAGCTCCTAAAGCCCCGCCAACCATTAAACCGCTACCACCTAATGTAACATTACTCATTAAGTGGTCTTTTTTTCGACTTTTCATTAATTTTTTTATACTCTTTTCAACTTCTTTTTTATATTCAGGGTGATTTAATTCTTTTGCTTGTTGGCTCATTCCTTTAAAAGTATTAAAATAAGGTCTCATTGTTTTATCGTATTTTTGGTTTAATTTCTTAGCTCCTACTAACCCTAATCCTGCACCGGCTGCTGCACCAACCCCTAAACCAATTTTGGTAGAATTGTCTTTAACCCACTTTTTAGTTTTGTCTAATTTTGATTCTTCTTCAGCAATCTTGTTCATGCCAAGTTGTACAAAGGCATTCTTTTCTTTGTTTTTAATTTCATCGCCCGCAGCAGCTCCGAATAAACCGCCTGCACCTGCTCCGAGACCACCCAAGACGGCATAATTTTTTAAGTCATCTTTTTTCCTTTTTTTAATCATATCTTTCATATAACCCTCAGTCTTTTTGTTTAATTTTTGACCTTCTCTTCCTAAATTGTTGCCTATATCTCTCAATTTATCATAGGCTTCAAAATAAGGTTTATCGAGATTAGTCAGTGTTTTGTTTAATTTCTTAGCTCCCGCTAACCCTAATCCTGCACCGGCTGCTGCACCAACCCCTAAACCAATTTTGGTAGAATTGTCTTTAACCCACTTTTTGGTTTTGTCTAGTCTTGATTCTTCTTCAGCAATTTTGTTCATGCCAAGTTGTACAAAGGCGTTCTTTTCTTTTGGTTTCTTTAAAGCTCCGACACCGGCACCTAAAATTCCGCCACCGGCACTACCTATAGCACCACCCATAATTCCCGAATGGACCATTTTATTTAACATAAATGGGTCATCAGTATCTGAATTTATTGCCGACAATAAAGCAGCGGCAGGTGCTAAACTTTTCATCCCTACATCAGAACCTTTCAAACCATATTCTACCGCATTTTGCAATCTGGGGTGCGACTTTCTTTCCGCCTCTTTTATCAAAGTCTTCAATATTTCTTTTTTCATTTTAAATCCTCCTATTTAAATGGTATCTCCTGGTCTATATGTGCTGCAAACTTAGCATAAACTGTCGCCTGCATAATGTCATCAGGAGTATCGTGATCGTATTTAAATCTTCTTAATCTATCTGAATACTCTCTTGTTAAAGCAGTGTAATCTTCATAATATGCCCTGTCGTCAGCTTCTTTTCTTTCCATGTACTCAAAGGGTGGGAAGATTAACTGCTGGTTCTGGATTGGAAATATGACAGAATCCATAGCTTTGGTTCTATTGGTTACATACATTATTTGTTCCGGTTTCCAGTTCCAGGTTTGTTTCTGATTACCACTATGATAGATTTCCCAGACCTTGTCATAACCACCTATTCTCCTTTGCAGTCTTAAATTTTCCTTATGACCGGCGCCATGGTCGCAGGCCATAATGTTGCATCTGAAACGGTGATACATTTTTTCTAATTCATCTAATACATGGTCAGGATCAGCGGATTCTTTGTGATCGAATTTTTTAATATGTACTACGTGAAATTTGCCGTCTATGAAACCTCCAACGACTGCCGCATTAAATGAACCTTTGTTTTCTCCCCAGTCAACCCCCATATATAATGGGTTTTTCTGGGTTTTATCAAAATCTGCTTTTTCAAGCCAAAATCCTGTACAGGTATTTTTTATTTTAGAAATTGAAATAGGTTTATCGGCCGAGTCATAACTTAAACCAAAAACCTCATTGTATAATTTATCTTCAGGATACTTCAAAAATTTGTCATAATAAAATTTTTCCCATTTCTTTGGTTGAGTTAATCTGCCGGTTTGCAGCTGTGATATATGGAAACCTGCTGTTCTATTTTCCGGTGCTAAAGAATACCATTGACCGTTTCTAGTATCTATTGGTTTGCCACAGTTTTTGCAGACTAAACCTTTTTCGGTAACCATCTTTTCTGGCTCTGTATCCATACGGTTGTATGTATTACAGGACTTACATGGCACTATCCAGATGTTTTGGGTAGACTGCTGCCACAACTTCTCTAAAGGATTGTCAAAAGTTTTCGGGGTACCACAGGCGGCGAATATCTGATATTCACTTGCTGTTAGAGTCTCTTTTAAGACTGGTATGTTATCCGAAAGCATGTCCTGGTACTCATCAATATTTAACATATCCCCAGACAATCCACGCATAGTGTCAGCTGTATGGTAGGCATATCCCAAGAATATTGTGGCATTATTAATTAAAGTTTTTTCAAAGACTTGGTCGGTGGTTGTTTTATCTAAATAATATTTTTGTATAAAATCTGATGATCTGATTGATTTCCTTAATCTATCATTTGAAAATCGTCTCGTCTGTTTCGAAGTAGGTGAAACATAAATCGAACGAAAGTAAGGTATTAAAGATGAGTATGTAATGTGTCTGTTGGATAAAGTTGTTGATTTCTCTACTTGACGAGCTGTTCTTAAAACCAAAGATGAATAGAGATTATCATAAATCGGATAGAGGTACTCCCTCCAATTCCACTTTCTACCTGGTCTTTCATCTTTGAATTTAAATTTCTGCCCTTCGATGGGTATAAATGCTTTAGTAAAATCGGATGGTCTAACTGATAACTTCTTTTTCATCTAAAGTACCTCCTTTTTTAATTATACTATATATCCTCTATCTAAGCAAAATGATGAAATTTTAATCGCCTAAAGTGTTATAAGTATAGTGAAGGGAAGAACTAAGACTAAAAAATTAAAGGAGGTTTTTTGAAATGTTTTACTTATACTACTTAGGAGTTATCGTGGCAAGTTTGTTGGCTACTGAATTAATGCCAGAAGCGATGTCTAATGCGGAAGAAATTGTAGGTGATGATGTAGAAGAAAGTGATGAGAAAATATTTAAATTTATTTTGATTTGTACAATGGCTATATCGGTGTTGCTTAGTTGGTACACTGTTGGTGGGTATTTATTAAGGAGATTAAAATAGGAGGATTTAAAAATGCTAACCAAAGAAGAAATTGAAAACTTATTATTAATTAACAATGAAGATTTAGATGAAGAAGTCTCAAAAGAAACACGAGAGTTGATAGATAAAGTAGAAAAGGAATTGGAAGAAAGAGGTTGTGATGATATTTATCATGACCTCGTTACTGAGTTATTAATCAAGACACAAGACGAAGCCTATAAGATAGGTCTTCGTGATGGCAGTCATTTCGAGGAAATCCAAACAAAATTAAAAGGAGATGTTAAATAATGAAATTAAATAAAAAAACTGCTGACTTTGTATGGGGCGAAGGTAAATTGGCTTGGATTTGTTCTAAAAAAGATAACTCCTGGTGGAAAAAAGGAACACCGTTGGAAGAAGAAAATTATGTTGTTATTAAAGATGGCGATGATATTATTTTTGAGACAATTAAAGATTTCAGGGCAAACTACGAAGAAGCGTTCGCAGCCGATGAAAAACATGTAGTAGAATATGGAGATGTTATTATTGAGCACACTTTGTGTAAAGAGTTCCACGACCCATTATTTAAAGCGATAGATATAATAGAGGGGGCTTTCACTGTTGAAGCTTCTCCTGGAAAACTGGCAGAAAGGTTATACAAAATAGAATTCCCCAGAGGTGTAGCTACTTTGGAAATCGGAAATCAAGTTATCCTAATTAATTCATTTGAAGATGGATTAGACAGGGTAACTTTATTTAATCACCTAATAAATCAAGCTGGTATGAAGTATAACCTGTCAGCTGATGAGATTGGTAGATACTCATTAGTGCCACCGTTGAAATGGGAAGTAATGGGATTCGATGTTGAGATCAGACCAGTGTCCGATGAGATTTATAAAGTGTATCAAGGTCTGAAAGAAGATATTGAAAAAGCAGCAGATGAATTTGTAAACAAAGACTTAGACTTCAGTGTTGATATCTGTTCGGAATTCATGGGTATTAACACTGTCGACCTTTCCACCAGAGAAGGTCGGGTTGGCATTATCTATAACCTATTGTCAATGATATATGGACCTAAAGGTAGTCGGGATAAGATTATGAATTTGGATAAGAAATATAATTTTGAAGGCAAATTTGAATTAAAGGAGGATTAACAATGCCAGAACACAAGAAAGCAGCAATTAGTCAATTAAAACAAATCAGAAACACCGGTGAATTTAATATGTTCACCGGTTTCAGACAGGTAATGCAATATGCCAGTGAACAGAATATGTGTTCACTGGTTTCATATGTAGAAAACGATAGTCAAAAATATGTGGAACTTTTACAGGAGGTATAATAATGGATAAGTTAATTGAATTAAAAAATGAACTGAAATCATCAAAATTGAAAAGAAAAAGAAATAAAAAAAGAGATGCCCCAAGACATCTCCTTAATTGGTACAATGGTTATATAGATGGTTTAGAAAGAGCAATTGATATTTTAAAAAAGGATTAGCAATTTTAAAAATTAGGAGGTAATGTAAATGGAACGCTATAAATTAATCATAAAATTAGACGATTTAGAGGACGAAGAGATCTTTGTGGATATCTCTCCTCACGCTAGAAAGAGAATGGGTAAAAGAAGCATTGATCCAAACAGCATTTACGGGTCGATACTATCACTCGGTGAAAGACTGCTTGAATTTAAAAATAACGAAGAATTTATCATAACTGACTTTTTCCTAGATGAGGCCATAGTCTTTGGCATTGGGATTGAAGACTTCGATATCGTAGTAACCGTTATCACAGTGCTACCTACAGCACATGTGTACGCTAAGCAAGGTCAGACAGTAATAAACATCGACGACTTACTATAACCAAGTTGAAGGGTGGTGTTAGTAAGCAGTTGATACACACCTGGGAGCTTCTTCCCTTCAACTTCCGGGTAATTACCGATAGGAGAGGCGCTTTTCCTCTCCTATTTTTTATCCCTTATTTTTTTAGGGTGGACTAGTGGATCAGGGTGGACCTCGTTATATGAGGGTCCACCCTTTGTTATCCCTGTTGTGTCGGCATTAAGTGGATTGGTGGACCTAAAAGTGGAGATATCAATAAATATAAAAA
>Ga0163223_100095_pt1 | contig 32961 bp, 38 predicted proteins | sample MSEWel2016_02_17_2_FD_113147 | JGI IMG/M metagenome (GOLD analysis project Ga0163223, IMG submission 113147) | Subsurface microbial communities from deep shales in West Virginia, USA - MSEEL Well Study Marcellus 5H_2016_02_17 ...
ACCAATTTCAAAAATAACTTCTTTTATAGTGGTTCCCATTGGAACTTCTACCAGACCAGTATTATTAATTTTACCGGTTAAAGCAAAAACCTTTGTCCCAGAACTACCTTCAGTACCAATTGCCGAAAAACTTTCTGCTCCTTCGTTAATAATATAGGGAATATTTGCAAATGATTCTGCATTATTGATATTTGTTGGTTTACCCCATAACCCTTTTACTGCTGGATAAGGAGGTCTTGGTGTAGGCATTCCTCTTTTACCCTCAATAGAATTCATTAGAGCTGTTTCTTCACCGCAGACAAAGGCTCCAGCACCTTTTTTAATCTGAAGTTTAAAATTAAAACCACTGCTAAAAATATCTTCACCTAAAAGACCATATTCTTCAGCATCTTCGATAGCTTTTTGCAGACGTTTAATTGCCAGCGGATATTCTGCTCTTACATAAACATAACCTTCATCTGCACCAATTGCATAAGCTCCAACTAACATTCCTTCTATAATTCTGTGCGGGTCCCCTTCTAAAATACTGCGGTCCATAAAAGCACCTGGATCTCCCTCATCTGCATTACAGATAATATATTTTTTATCTCCCTCAGAATTTTTAGCAAACTGCCATTTTAAACCTGTTGGAAAACCTCCACCACCACGGCCGCGCAGACCGGAATCTTTGATAGTATCTACAACTTCCTGAGGGTCCATTTCAGTTAAAACTTTTCCTGCTGCTTCATATCCCCCCAGAGCAATATATTCTTCAATATTTTCTGGATCAATTTTTCCACAGTTAACAAGAGCTATTCGCTGCTGCTTTTTATAAAAATCAATATCTTGATAAGATGGAATCTGTTCTTCAGTCATAGGCTCTTTAAAGAGTAACCTTTCTACAGTTCTACCTTTTAAGAGATGTTCTTCAACAATTTCTTCAATATCATCGGGTTGAACCTGACAATAAAACACACCTTCAGGATAAACAACCATAATTGGACCCTTTTCACAGAATCCATGACATCCTGTTTCTACTATTTTTATCTCACCACTCATATTTTTAGCAGCAAGTTCTTCTTTCATTTTTTCTTTTAAAGTTTTTGCACCAGAAGATACACAACCTGTTCCAGTACAAACTAATACATGGGAACGATAAATAGAATCTTTCATTTAAAAATGCCTCCTTTATTATTGATCGCTGTGTTTGGCAATCACTAAATCTGTAACTATATTGCCATTGACTACATGTTCTGAAATAATCTTTTTTACATCAGATTCTTTTAAATTTCCATAAGTTACTCTTTCTTTTCCAGGAAGTTTGACATCAAATAGAGGTTCCTTTTCACACATACCGATACATCCGGTCTGAGTTACTCTAACATCTAGATCTCTTTTTTCAATTTCTGCTAAAACAGCCTTTAAAATATCTCTGGCACCTGCTGCAATACCACAGGTTCCCATTCCAACAATAATTTCTGCTTTTGTTCCCTGATCACGCTTTTTCATTTCCTTCTGTACTTTATTTTTTAACTCTTTTAATTCTGCTAAAGATTTCATTAAAAAGCTTCACCTCCGCGGATTTCTGTTAAATTTTCTCCAATATATTCTCTTAACCAGCCAATTATTTGTCTGGATTGAATAGATATATCATCTAATTCAGCCTTAATTTCTCTAGTATCAAAATTAAAACTCTTATCCTGATATTGATGCTGATAAATAATATCAACTTTTTCTCCATTAGCAGCTATAAAATTACTAATAGTTGTGGTAATATCCCCCAACGGGGCTCGATCAATATGATTATAATCAAAATTGGCTTCAACCTGTGTTCCTTCTCCAATTTTTGATTTTATATTTAAATTTCCATTACAGCTTTCTGCTGCTGATTTAAATAAAGATAAACCCAGGCCCACTTCTCTGGTAGTTCTTGAAGTGATAAAGGGATCAGTAATCTCATTTAATTTCTCCTGAGAAATTCCACTACCATTATCCTCTATCATTATCTTTAATAAATTAGCTTCTATTTTTTCTTCAATAATAATTTTTATTAAATCGGCTTCTGCTCTCCTAGAATTTTCAATAATATCTAAAATATGAAGAGATAGTTCCCTCATTTATTTATATTTTGCCATAATTTCAGGAATTTTTTCTGGAGTTAAACGACCATGAGTATCATCATTAACCATGATAACTGGCGCCAGACCACAGGCACCAATACAGGCCACAGATTCGAGTGTAAACTCTAAATCATCAGTTGTTTCTCCTGCATCAATTCCCAGTTCATCTTTAATAGCATTTAAAATCCCATCGCCACCTCTAACATGACAGGCAGTTCCCAGACAAACCCTGATAATATTATTTCCTCTTGGCTGCTGATGGAACTGGCTGTAAAATGTTACAACCCCATAAACCTGACTTAAAGAAAGATTTAAACCCAGCGCAATTTCTTTCATAACCTCTTCCGGTAAATATCCATATTCTTCCTGTGCTTCCTGTAGAACTGGAATTAAGTATCTTTCTTTTTTTTCATAACGTGATAAAATTTCTTTTACTGGCTCTAAAAATTCTGCTAATTTTTCCTCTGTCATCTCTGCCATCAATAATTACCTCCTTGATAAATTAAGTTTTAATTAAATCAATCTTTCTACCATCTTTTTTTTGGACAGCCTTTTTAAATTCAGAAAATGAAAATTCTTCAACTATCAACCTCTGATAGGCTTTAATTTCTTTAAGATAGTGGCTGTCAGAATTCTGCATAAACTGCAGTTTATTTAAATAAGAAAATTTTTCAAGTACCATTTCCGGCTTAGTATTTTTTGATATTTCAGCTGTAATTAAATTTAGCTCAGGTGGTATAAAACCCAGCTGAGAAATAATACTATGCTTTCGATCCAGGTGAGAAGGCACTACTACCCCACCCAGTTCCCTAACTTTAGCAAAACACTGTTCTAAACTCAAATCAACAGCTCCAGCAAGTAAGTGTTTTACTTTTGATTGATACTCATCATTAAAATCACATTTTATTTGGGGCCCAAAAAAATCCTCATCGTTTTTCTGTTGAGGCAGCCTCGCATAAACTATTTTCTGCCATTTTAGAAGACTTTTGAAGTTCGGAAAATAACACAAAATGTGAATTTCTTCTTTTGTCTCAGTCTCCATAGCTGGAATAAATTTCAAATTATGCTTTTCACAAAAGAACCTAAAAACTTTTACATTTTCTGCAGAATTATGATCTGTTAAAGCTGCAACTTCAATACCTTCTTTTTTTGCTTTTTTTACTATCGCTTCTGGAGTCATCAATAAATCACCACAGGGAGATAATACAGAATGGAGATGAAGATCAGCTTTTAATTTCAGCATTTAAATGTTACTTTCACAGAAACTGCAGGCTAAAGCATAACTTTTTTTAGTAGTCTTTAACAGATTAACTCCTTTTTGACAGGCTCTCTGAACAGCATTTTCTTCATAATCAAAGTCTTCCACTAGTATAACTGCAGCAAGCTCTACTAATAAAGCTACAGCTGCCACATTTTGATGTCCCTGAACTGTCAACCATAGATTTCCCTTTTCGGCTCTAGCCATTACATTACTCAAAAGGTCACCAATATAAGCTCCATCAATTTCTTTGTCCAGATTCGGACCAGCAACTACTTCTAAATCAAATTGATCTACAAGTTCTTTAACTGTCATCTGCTTCCTCCTTTTTAGATGTCATAACAGGCGGCAGTTCGTTCGCCAGAATTGAAAGATCAGCTGCCAGTTTACTAAGCTGTTTTCTCAACATAAAGATACAGTCAGTTCTGCTGGCACGACCATTAATTACATCTTCGGCAAAGGTCTTGCAGTCTGGTGCTCCACAGGCTGCACAATCTAAACCAGGTAAAATCTCAATTTCTTTCTGCAGCTGTTCCAGTTTCTGCATTGCTTTCTTAAAATCATTATCCAGTTTCGAAACATTATCTGCAGTAATTCTATTAGAAAGAGCAAAATTATAAAATTCATCATCTTTACTCGTCAAATCAATGTTATGTTTTTGTATGATTTTTCTAATCTTTTTAATTCTCTCTTCTAAGTTAAACTTAGATTGAAAGGGGTTAATAACATTTAAAACTCCCCCAATACAACCATTAGCACAGGAGCTAAGTTCAAAATATCTAATTGCTTCCGGAATATTATTTCTTTCTATTTCATCCAGCAGTCTTTTAACTTCAGTAATTCCAGAAACACTTAATGTATTTATATTCTGCCAGGACTTTAAAATACTCTCTTCTCCACCTTCACTACCCCAGATAGTCGCCAGAGTTACTGGTTTATTTTTCTCTTCTTCCTCCAGCTCAATATCTTCCAGAGATTCATATATTTTTTGATAGATGCTTTCTACGCCAATAGCACCACTTAAAAAACTTTTCTTCTGACCAATTGCTCTGTTGACAGTAGTTAATTTGGCCGGACAGGGAGTTAAAAAGAAAATATCTGGATCAATATTTTTTTCTTCTTTAAATTTTATTTCAATTCTTTCGGCAATTAACTCTACTGGTGACTTAAGAGGGATTAACATCTCAATTAGATCGGGAAACTGAAGTTTAATTAATCTAACAATTACCGGACAGGAAGTAGAAATATAAGTTCCAGAATTATTATTTAAAAAATCAAGTGTTTTCCGGGATAAAGCTGCAGCTGCATCTGCTACATCAAAAACTGCCTTAAAACCTAAATTTTTAATTGCTTTTTTTATTTTTTTTGCAGATATTTTTGCAGAAAATTGGCTGTAAAAGCTTGGTGGAATCAACAGAATTGGATATCCAGACTCCATAATTTCTGCTAATTGATCTGTTTTAGTATATTTAGCATGATACTCACAGGCCCTGATACATTCTGCACAGTCAATACAGAGATCCTCTTTGATCCAGGCCTTTCCCTGATGTACCCGGATTGCCTTTGTTGGACAGCCCTTAACACAATTTGTACATCCCTCACACTTTTCTTCTTTTAAGAGCACAGAATGCTTTTTGGTCATTATTAACCTCCTGCTGCGATTAATTAGTATTAATTAGTTAAATTAATTATTACTTTCACATGGGTCCCATTTTCTTTAGCTGATTTTACATCAATCTGATCTGCATAACGTTTTACATTAACAAGTCCCATACCAGCTCCAAAACCCATTTCGCGGATTTCATCACTTGCAGTCGAATAACCGGCTGTAAAAGCTTTATCAAGATCTTCTATACCCGGGCCGCTGTCATCAACCCTGATCTCCAGCTCCTCTTCAGAAATTAGAGCTGTGAGTTCTCCTCCCAGAGAATGGATTACCACATTCATTTCTAATTCATAGGTAATAATTGCTGTTTTTCGAACGGTTTGAGATGGAACTCCCAGTTTGCGCAGAATATTTTTTAAATCACTTGAAGCTTCTCCCCCACTCTGAAAATCAAAACTTTCAATTTTTTTATTCAATATTTGCTGTTTTTGCAAAGACAAAATCAACTCCTGACAATTATTTGGAGGTTTCTATATAATTCATCTCTTCCGGTCCAATCCCATTTTTATACAAAAGACCACAGGCTTCAAATAAAGACCTGTCTGTGGAATAAAGAAAAATATTTAATTGGTTGGCCAGCGAAATTGTCTCTATCTGCGGCTCTTTTCCTCTGACAAATATAATCACCTTAATTCCTACCATTTCAGCAGTTCTTACTACCTGGGGATTAGTTAGGCCAGTTAGCAGCAGTGTCTTTTCATTCGAAAAGGCCAATACATCACTCATTAGATCTGCACCACAGGCGTTTTTAACCTCAAAATCATCTTTTTCTTCGTACCCCTCAAAGATAGTTTCAGTTTTAAGAAGAGATTTGACAGTTTTTAGATTCATTATTAACCTCCATAATTAAATAATATCCTATTTTTGCCGTTTTTGCAATTTATAAAATATTTCTATATATTGAATATAGTGATAAGATTCACTTTAATCAATAAAAAAATACCTATCAAAAGTATATGATATTTTTTTCACACTGTCAAGCAGAAAACTCAACTTTTATAATATATATTATAAAATAATATATTACAAATCGATTAGGCCAAGACTTATTTCTAGAGACTGATTAACATCTTCGATCACGTCTTCCCCAAGATGAGCTATGTGCCGCTGTAACCTCTTTTTGTCTAAAGTTCTGATCTGTTCTAATAAAATAACGGAATCTTTATTTAAATTGTTGTAGTCAGCTGGAATCTCAACATGAGTTGGCAGTTTAGCTTTGTTAATCCGGGAAGTAATTGCAGCTACAATTACAGTAGGACTGTACTTATTACCAATATCATTCTGGATAATTAATACGGGTCTTACTCCTCCCTGTTCAGAACCTACAACTGGATTCAAATTAGCGTAAAAAACATCACCCCTTTTTACTTTCAATTTTTTCACACTCCACCAGTCTCTGTTCATAGCATAAATAGGAATAACACTCACTTGATAAACCCTCATCAGCTAACTGTTGATTTAGACCGGCCATTTTTTTATAACCATCACGAAGATGATTGCGAACTTCTTCCTTTTTCAGTTCTTTTAAATAATATTTAACTGCCTGATTTAAAAATGAATTTCGTTTCTGATTATTATTTTTACAGTAATGTTCAATTTCTTCCACAACATATACTGGAAGTTCAATCTTTAATTTTCTGCTTTCTGACAACAGAACCACCTCCACTGTTTTTCAGCTGTTTTTATTATATCATTTGACTGCTAATAATCAATTATAACAGCTGGATTTTTGGAAAAATGAAGAAAAAAGATGAGACTAATTAGCCCCATCCTTAAGCAGAGAAACATTTCGAATAAGATCTTCATTTACTGCAGCCATTTTTTCGTAGCCTTTAACCATTGCTCTAGCAATCTCTTCTTTTTCACTTTTACTAAAATTTTTCTTACGGCGCAGCCTCTCCACTGTTTAACCACCTCATTCTAAAATGATTTTAAAACACTTTTAGACAATCTAATTATATCTTAAAATTTAAGTGGTGTCAATAAAAATATCCCTTTAAATCACTGATATTACTGGGATAAATCATTTTTTTATATCTCTGGAAAAGCTGTCCAGAGATATATAATATCTGGATATTTTATGAGGAATTTAGAAGCTAACTAAAGTTGATAATAAAGTCCACTCTTCTTAATATATTTAAGCAGTTTAGCATAAGTGTCGTGCTGACAGATTGTACTGCTGTCACCGATAAAAACCAATTTCTTTTTTGCCCTGGTTAAAGCAACATTAAGACGTCGTAAATCTCTTAAAAAACCAATATTATTTTCCTGATTACTGCGAACCGCAGAAAAAATGATCATTTCCTTCTCTCTCCCCTGGAAAGCATCAACTGTATCAATTTCAACATCTTTGAATTTATTATGCTGATTTATTAAATCAACCTGATCTTTATAGGCGGCAATCACAGCGATATCATCCTCTGACAGAGAAGATTTAAGTGCTCGGTCAAGTATATCAAGTACAATCTCTGCTTCAACAGGATTATCATAAGAATTTGATCCTGCAAAAGATCTCTCTTCTGAATTCATTTCTCTGGTGTCCAAAAAGACCATAGGATATTCCGATTTTAATGATTTATCTGTAAAACAATCCTCATCAGTTATTTTAACTCCCAGATCACTTATTTTCTGTTCGGCAACAGAATCTGCTGCAATAAGACTGTTATTGTAAAAATAAATACTGGAAAAACCCATAATTTCTCTATTCATTCTATATTGAGTTTTCAACAGAGAGCTTAGTTTTTCCTGATAGTTTTCGATTAATTTTTCAAATAAAGAAATCCTTAACCCTTTTTCTGCTGCTTCTTGATTGACTACGGTTGGAGGTAATTGTTTATGATCTCCGATTAAAATTGTTTTTTTGGCTTTCAGATAGGGAATTAAAGCTGCTGGCTGTGTTGCCTGGGTTGCCTCATCTATTACACTTAAATCAAACTCACGATTTTCTAATAATTCAGAACCAGCTGTAATATTGGTAGTACAGATGACATCAGCCTGATCAAGCAGCTCTTCTACTGCTTTATTTTCAAGCCGTTCTATTTCTTTAAAATACTTATCAATTTCTTCCTGCAGCTCCAGCCAGCTTGCCATTTCATCAATAACCTCAGGCCTAATGCCCCTAACATGGTGTTCTAAATCCTTTTCTGCATAATTTTTGATTTCCTGATCGGATAAGCCTCTTCTATACTTTCCACCTGGATAAATATAAGATTCCTGTTTATTAATTAAATCAGAAAGCTCATCTCTTAATTTTTCTGCTTCTAAATAATCCTGATGTTCTAAAACTATCTCATCTAAGGTATGTTCTCTTAATTTTCTATTAACCCGAATTGGATGTCCAATTCTAATTACATTAAGATCTTTTGCAGCCAGCAGTTCCAGCAAATTATCAACTGCTGTATTCGAATCTGCTGCTGCCAGAACCTTAGCACCCTGTTCAACAGCTTTAGCTATTAATTCAACTGCTGTTACAGTTTTACCAGTTCCAGGAGGTCCCTGAATTAAATAAATATCTTCTGCAGCCAGAGCATTTTCTACTGCATCTTTCTGAGACTGATTGAGAAAATCAAGTTCTAATTCTTTTTTGGCAGCAGATACCGCTATTTTTCTGTCCAGCAGAATATCTCTTTTTCTTTCCTGCATCTCGTTTTCGGGATGTTTTATTCTATCCAGGGCAGTAAACATTCTCTGGAAAGTTGTATCATTAACAAACAAATCAAGCCTTACCCCCTCATTATAAATGAACTCAGGAGGGCGGCTCTCAAAAGCAGCTGTAATTGAATAAGAAGTTTTTTCTACTACTGTCCCTGTAGGATTATCCGGATGCAAAGGCTTATTTAGACTGATCATTACTAAATCTCCAGGAGTTATTTGAGTTTCTGCCAGCCTTTTCCCTTTATATTTAGAAGTGAATTTTACCAGAGGACGGCGGCCAAAAGTTGTTCCATTATCTTTTCCGTGTAAATCTAATAATGCTCTCCCTTTTGCCTGTCTTTCTCTGCCCGACAAATATTTTATTTCCAGTTTATGTCTATCTATTTCTTCCTCTCTTTCTAAATCAACTAATTTATGAAATTTATTATAGTAATTTATAATTTCTTTATCAATTAAGTCATCCTGGTTTTTTGCACTTACCTGAACCTGAACTCCACCAATCTGATTATTATCCATAGCTTTAATAATTTGAGAAGCGGAATCCCAGTTTACTTCTACCTCAGCTTTATTATTTCTCTGATCTATCTTAATTTTACCAATATCATCACTTGCTGTCCCGGCTTCATTGATAAAAGCACCTACAATGTCACCAGGTCCAATACTATTATCTATATTCGAAATAACTAATGTTACCATAACTACACCTCCAGGTTTATCTCTTTTTATTTTCTGGATCTTTAAAAACTCTGGTGCCAACTGTATTTTTTTGTCCCTGATATTTACCCCGGTATGGATTATCTGCTTCATTATCCATTGAGGCAAATACCAGCTGACAGATTCTGCGGTCTGCTTCCAGTTTGATTGGAAGTCGATTTGCATTATATAGTTCCAGAGTAATCTGACCTTCAAAGCCCGGATCGACCCAGCCCGCATTCTGGATAAAAAGACCCATTCTACCAATAGAACTTCTTCCTTCAACAAAAGCAGTTAAGTTATCCGGGAGTTTAATATATTCCTTTGTTGTGGCAAGTAAAAACGAATGCGGTGGTATAATAATTTCTGAACCTTTTACTTCTTCGTACTGTACCTGATCATTTAAGGTCATTAAAGGTAAGGAATTTTCATCTACTTTAAGAAAATCATCACCAAGCCTCATATCAACAGAAGCCGGTTGAATCTGCATTTCATCAATAGGATCTATAATAAGTTCTTTATTTGCTAACATTTTTTTAATTGTATTGTCTGATAGTATCATTATTTAACTCCTTAATATTTCATTTGCAAAAGTTTCCATATTTCTGGCAAAAAGTCTATTAAGTCACCTGATTTTAAGCCAAAATCGCTTTTTTTCTCTGCTGCCAGTTCTCCACTTCTACCATGCACATAAACAGCCAGTGCTGCAGCCTCAAAAATAGGCATCCCCTGACCAATAAGTGCAGAAACAATACCTGTTAAAACATCACCACTACCGGCAGCAGCCATCCCATTAGTACCTGTCTGATTAAGATAAGCCCTGCCATCAGCTGCTGCAGTAACTGTTGCAGCTCCTTTTAGAATAATATTAACCTTATATTTTTTGGCAAAATCTGTGGCAGTTTTAATTCTATTTTGATTGATTTCCGTAATTGATTTATCAAGGAGCCTGGCCATTTCTCCAGGATGAGGAGTAATTAATATTTCCCCGTCATACTGTTTTAATAAATTTAAATCTTTAATTGAATTAAGTGCATCAGCATCAAGCACCAGCGGCAGACTCAGATTTTCCAGAATACCTCTGATAACTTTTTGAGTGGCCTCGTTATTACCAAGACCCGGGCCAGCTGCCAGCAGATCTACTTTTGCACTAAAATCTAAAATCTTAGCAAGTGACTGTTCTGCTATAATTCCATCCCTGGAAGCCAGAGGAATGCTTACAAGCTCCTTTAGCTGATTTGCAATACCGGTTTCAACCTCATCAGCTGTCAGAAGATAAACCAGCCCGGAACCACTGCGCAAAGCTGCTTCCGAACTTAACAGAGGGGCTCCTCCCATTCCTCTGGAGCCAGCCAGAAAAGCAATTTTGCCAAAAGTTCCCTTGTGACTATTATTTTCTCTTTCAGGCAGTAAAGCAGAAGCTTCAATTTTTGTAAACAGCTTAAGTCCTTCACTATTTTTAGCTATTACTTCTTCTTTAATTCCGATATCTACTACTTCAACTCTGCCCGCATAATCACTACCAGGATATAAAAGTAGTCCCCGTTTATAAGCAGCCATGGTTACAGTATAATCGGCTTTAACTGCTCTCCCGGCTGCACTTCCGTCTTTTCCGTTAATCCCGGAAGGAATATCAACAGCCAGAACCTTTTTGCCATCTTCTTCAGCTGCCTGATTTATCAAGGCAATTATTTCTTTACTGTTACCTCTAACCTGACCTTTGATCCCTGTTCCCAGCAGAGCATCTATCATAAAATCACTATGCTTTAATTTACTCAATAACTTTTTGGAATTTAATTCATCATATTGACAGTATTCTAAGTTATGATAAAGACAGAGTTCAAAATTTTTCTTATTAACACCGGAAAGATTCTCCACAGATCCAGCAAGGACTATCTCAACCCGATAACCTTTATCGGCCAGAATTCGAGCTGCTGCCAGTCCATCGCCTCCATTATTGCCTTTACCAACCAGAATTGTAATTTTGAAATTATTAATTTTTTCTTTTTCAGGCCTTTGATAGTAATTAACACTGTTTAATAATTTCTCTTTTATAATTTTGTCTGCAAATTCAGCAGTTTCCCGGGCTGCAGCCTCCATCAATAAAATTTCTGGAAAACCAGCCTCTATAGTTTCCTGATCACACTTTCCCATTGATTCTGGAGTCAAAACATACATTCTTTTAAGCTCCTTCCAAAATGATTTGTGCTACACTGTATTCTTTTTCGTGAGAAATACTCAAGAAAATATTGTTTACTCCTAATTCGTCTGCTCTAAGAGCAGTCTTACTAAATAATCTAACTTCCGGTTTACCCAGTGGATTATTAAATATTTCGATATCATGCCAGCTGTTCTTGCGCATTCCCGTACCTAAAGCTTTAAGTACCGCCTCTTTTGCAGCAAAACGAGCAGCAAAAGAAGGAGCAGAATTCACTTTTTTCTTACAATAATTAATTTCATTATCTAAATATACTTTTTTTAAAAACCTCAGTCCATATTTTTCGATCAATCTTTCTATACGTCTGTTTTTTACTATATCTATTCCAGTGCCAATTATCATAACATTTCCTTTCTACATCAAATTACTACTTTGAAATAAGATTCCTAATATAATTATATTAAAATTATCACCTAAATGCAAAATACTTAAGCAATTGATGCATCAATTAGGCTTTGAAATTAAATTTTCCTACCCAATGAACAAAATGACCTTCGGACAATCTGTAATATAGTAAGGTTAAATTTTGTTGATAGCGGAAATTATGAAACTATAAATATTATCCACAACAAACCATCAGGTATAATTTCCTGGCTAATAAAAAAAGCCCATAAATTAAGCAGACTCTCACTTAATTTATGGGCTTTGCTTTTATGTATTGATTTATTATTCTGTTATTCCATTTCTTTATATTTAGCCAATATTTCTTTTCCCAGTTTACTCTCACTATCAATTGTAGTTATTTCTTTTAACGCCTGTTCTACACCCTTTTCAGTAATAAGCTTCTGTATTTTTTGTGACTGTTCATCTTCTTCCACATCAAAAAATAGAGCAGCAGCAATACTTTTACTCAAACCTGTGGGGGTTATATCATTCTCTACAGCTCTCAAAGCTGGTTTAACCAGTCTATCTTCCTCAGAAAGCTTACGCATTGGTTCTCTACCAACTCTTTCCACAGAATCTTTTAAAGCAGGATTCATAAATCTTTTTAATATTTTTTCAATATACTGCTCATGCTGTTCAGAATCAAAATCATAAAGCTTAACTAGACTTTGACCAGACTCTTTCAGGGCTGATTTAACAATGTCATAAATTTTATCATCCTTTACTGCCTGATGAATATACTGATAGTCATAATAAAAACCAAGATAGGCTGCAGCAGCATGACCTGTATTTAAAGTATAGATTTTTCTTTCCACAAAAGCTAATAAATTATCACTCGGTGTCATTCCTTCTATAATTGGTATTTTCCCTTTAAATTGAGTTTTATCTACAATCCACTCTTTAAAAGGCTCTACCTTCACTTCCAGTCTGTCCTCATTCTCCTGGGGAGGAACAATTCTATCAACAGCTGAATCCACAAATCCAATCTGCTTTTCTACCTTTTTTTCTTCTTCCTTAGTTAAAAATTTATAAACCACTTTTTTAAGTTTACTGGTTGCTCGAACAGCATTTTCACAGGCTATAATATTTAATTTTTGGTTTGAACCCTCTGCTATTCTCAATTTAATGCCTTCTGCAATAACCTCAGCCAGATGCTTAAGGTTGTTGACCCCAACTGCTGTAGTAATCAGATCAGCATCTTTGATTTCTTCAGCAGCCTGATAAGTTTTATTACTTAAAATCCCTCTTACATTATCTACCTGATAATGTTTTTCTTTTTCCTGTCCAACTTCTAAAACTAGGTATGAATTTTTTTTGTTTAATTCAGCAATGATTTCCTGATCAATATCTGCAAAAACTACTTCATAGTCTGATAAATTTAATAGCAGTCCAATAAACCCTCGACCAATATTTCCAGCTCCAAAATGCAAAGCTTTTTTCATTCTCTCACCTTCTTCCGAAATTTTAGACTTAAAGTAACTTTTCTAAGACAATTTTTTTATCATCAGTCTTTGTTAGGGCCTCAGTTTTTTGCTCATCCTGAAGTATAGTCGCCAGATTCTGCAATATCTGCAGGTGTTCATCACCTTTGCCTGCTATTCCGATTACTATATAGGCTGTATTACCATCACCAAAATCAACACCCTCAGGAATCTGGACAAAGGAAAGTCCGGTCTTTTTAATATATTTTTTTGCTTTATTGGTTCCATGCGGAATTGCCACCCCATTCCCCATAAAAGTAGAGACATCTTTCTCTCTTTCCTGCATTGCCTCCAGATAATCCTCTTCCACATAACCATTTTTATAGAGTAAGTCCCCTGCGATCTTTACGGCTTCTTCCTTATTAGAAACCTGTACTCCCAATTTAATTAAATCCTCAGTCATTATCTTATTTTCCTTTTTCTTAAAAAAATCTGAAAATCCCATTTTATATCCCTCTCTTTCTTAAATTAAACTTAGTTTTTATTCTAAATTGAACATTTTACTTTGTAGTCATAAAATCATTAAAATAAGTTGACATCAATTCTTTAAAATATTTAAGAAATTCTTCTCGTGAACCACGACGAATTATTTGACTAAAATTTTCATTTTCAATTATAGATGAACTGAATTTACTCAGAAGATTAATTTCTTCTTTAAGCATTTCTTTAGGAGCCAGCAGAACAATAATCCGATTTACATTTTCTTTATTTTTAATATTTTTTACTTTAAGAGTCTTCTTGAGTTTGACCAGAGAGATAAAAGGATAATCAACACCTTCACTCCTGCCATGAAGTAAGGCAAGCTGCATTTCCGGAATAATAGTGGCTCCCTTTTTTTCTCTATCTACAAGAGCCTGATAAACTTTTGTAAAGTCAAAACTTTTGGGTAAATACTCAGCACTGCATATTTTTTGAAAAATTTCTTCATAATTATATAATTTGTCAAATTCAATTATTTTGAATTCCCTAATTAACTTAAGAATATCTTTAGATAATCTGCCCACTAATTCCAGATTTTCTTCAAAGCTTTCAGCTTCAACAGCAATATTTTTTGTTCTTTTCTTCTGTGCTTTGTTAATATTTATTTGTTTAATTTTATTATTTATTTTTCTAATATCCTCTTTAACTAAAACCGGAGAAACAACAACTGTTCTCTCTGAATATTTATCCAGGGTTACAGTAGAAATAATAAGATCAATCTGATTATTATCTAAATACTCTTCAATATTTAAAGCAGAAGTTTCAGCCACAATTTCTAAATTAGAAAGAGTTTTTTTGAGGCGGGCAGCCAGTATACGGGAGCTTCCGATCCCACTGGAACAAACTACTAAAATATTTATCTTAGAAAAATAAAAATCAGCATTTTCTAAAGCAGAAGCAATATGCATTGTTAAATAACCAATTTCAGAATCTGGAATCTCACAGTCAAGTTCCTCAGCCAGCACTTCTGCAGCTTCTTTAGTAATCTTAAAAATATCATTATACTCTCGTTTTAAATCATTTAAGATAGGATTTCTTATTTCCATCCCCATTTTCAGCCTGGATACTGCCGGTTCTAAATGAGTAGTTAAACCGGAAATCAAATTATAATCATCGGCCAATTTTACATTTAATTTGTTTTCTACCTCTCTGACCAGCATCCTGGCCAATTTTATCGCTTCTAATTCGTCATCTGCCAGCGGCTTTTCTATCATTTCAATATTTTTTCTTATTTTTGCACCTTTTAAATGCATTGTAATAAAAGCTTTTTCGTCTTCAGGAATTGTCAAATCAAAAATATTTTCCAGTTTATCTGCAATTTTTTCCGCCAGTGTATATTCTTTAGTTTTTTTTAATTTATTCAGTTTTGCTGATTCTATAGAAATTTCTTCATTATTTTTCAGTCTTTTAATTGCCAGAGCCAGATGAATTAATAAACCAATATAGGAACTGTTAACCATCTGAAAATCATTCTGTTTTAATATTTGATTAATACTTTTTTCAATCTTATTGGAGGTCTCATAACTAATAAAGTTTAAAATATCAAGTTTAGTTTTAGAAATTTCTGTTTCATTTCCACTTTTATTAATATCACTATCAACATTGTTACGAATTATATCTAATACTTTTTCCTCACCAAAATCCTCATATAAAAAATCAATTACTGCTCGCCTGAATTTTTCTTCTGAACCCTCCAGAAACACTCCTATTCCCTGTTTTCTATTAAGCTCAAGTCCTCTTTTTTCAAACCATTCTGCCACTTTATTGAGATCATAACTAATCGTAGCTTCCGTTACAGCCAGCTGATGAGCCAGAGCTGTTAATTTTTGAAAACGGTCTGAAAAGATAAACTGCTTTATTATATATCTTTTTCTACCTACCGGAGAATATTCCGAGACTGAATCTTTCTCATTCAACTTTTTTTGATACTGTTTAAGACTTTCTTCCTGACCAGTAGCTGTAATTCCTACACTCGGTTTAGAAACAATATTTAAATCAGAATCTTTAAATGCTTTTTTTAAAGATGCCATTTCTCTAGAAATAGTTCTTTCACTAACGCCAAGCTCATTGGCCAGTTCTTTTACAGTAAGAAAATTATTCCTATTAATTAAAATTTTTAGTATCTTTTTTTCCCGAGAAGTTAAATTATCGATTTTCATATTTTACCTCTTCCTCGATCAGAACAATAGATTTTGGATGAATTAAATATATTCTGCTAAAATATAAATTGAAAACAAATAAAGTGGCAGCTGCCACTTTATTTGTCTGTCATTTTACTTTTGATTCTTTTTTAATCTTTCTACTAATTCATCATAGACAGGACTTCCCATAAAGTTTTCGATAATTAAAAACTCTGTATCAGGAACCCGTTTTTTTGCTCTTTCTAATAAAGAACCGTGAAGCAGAACAATATCACTATCTTTAGGTATTTCGTCAATAGAAGAATTATCAACTTTAATGTCAAGTCCCGCATCCTGAATTTTATTTCTTAATTGAGTTGCTGCCATAGCACTTGATCCCATACCAGCATCACAGGCTACAATAATTTTATTTATTTCTTCTGTACTTTCACTTATTTGATCGGATACTGAAGACTTTTTGCCTTTCAAATCTTCCATCTGAGATGTAGCTGCTCCCAGGTCACCTGTTTCTTCAGGATGAGATGTTGTTTTTAAGATTACCCAACCTACGCCAAAGGAAACAAGAGCAGATAAAAAGATACCTGACAGTACCGGAATAAAGCTGCCGGGAGGAGTCATTGCCATTTCAGCAAAAATACTGCCTGGGGAAGGAGTTGCTACAAGTCCGGCTCCGGTTACTACAAAAGTAAATACTCCAGTCATTCCACCTGCTATTACAGATAAAATCATACTCGGCTTCATTAAAACATAAGGGAAATATATTTCGTGAATCCCTCCGAAAAAGTGAATAATAATTGCACCAGGTGCTGTTGATTTAGCATTCCCTTTACCGGCAACCCAGTAAGCCAGCAAAAGTCCCAGTCCTGGACCAGGATTTGTTTCCAGCAAAAACATAATTGATTTACCCATTTCTTCTACCTGCTGGACACCAATTGGAGCTAAAACACCGTGATTAAGTGCATTATTTAAAAATAATACTTTTGCAGGTTCAATAATTATAGAAACTAAAGGTAATAAACCAGCATTAACTATCCATTCAACCCCAAGTCTTAAAATCTCATTTAAGGCAGAAACGGTTGGACCAATTACAACATAGGCCAGTAAAGTTAATAACATTCCAATAATTCCAGAAGAAAAATTATTGACTAACATTTCAAAACCGGCTTTGATTTTACCTTCTACGGCCTGATCAAATTTCTGAATTGTCCATCCACCAATAGGTCCCATTACCATAGCTCCTAAAAACATAGGAACATTAGCACCAACAATAGTACCCATTGTAGCTACTGCACCAACAACCCCACCTCTTCTACCACTGACAAGTTTACCTCCTGTATAACCAATCAACAGTGGTAATAAATAGTTGATCATTGGTCCAACTAAAGATGCAAATCCTTCATTTGGGATCCAGCCATCTGGAATAAATAATGCAGTAATCAAACCCCAGGCGATAAAGGCACCGATATTAGGCATGATCATCCCACTCAAAAATCGACCAAAACTCTGAATTTTCTCTCTCATAATCTCACTCCCTGTTTTAGTATAAATAATTAAATTTATTATTAGAACCTCTTAACTTAAGTTAATGATACTACTGCTAATTAGAAAATACAAGAATATCAATTTAATATTCTGGCTGTATAACTTACCGCCATTTTTTAATAAAGACTTCTAATTAGAAAAACCGGAACACTAATTTGGTTTCAAACCTTAACTAGAGTTCCGGCTAACTACAATCATATTATCCTAAAGTATATATATTCTAAGCTATCTTTATACTATTCTACAGTCACACTTTTGGCCAGATTACGAGGCTGATCTATCGCACATTCTCTCTCAACCGCTACATAATATGCCAGCAGCTGCAGAGGAACTGTAGAAAGAATACCTGTCAATAATTCGTGAGTGGCAGGAATTTCAAATTTAAAGTCAATATCATCCAGATCTTTTTCTCCCTCAGTTACTACCGCAGTCACAACACCATCTCTTGCTTTAACTTCTTTGATATTACTCAAAGTTTTATCAATAACATCCGGTTGAGTGGCAACTGCAATAACTGGTACACCTTCTTCGACCAGGGCCAGAGTTCCATGTTTTAGTTCACCAGCTGGATATGATTCTGCATGGATATAAGAGATTTCCTTAAGTTTAAGTGAAGCTTCCTCAACTACAGCATTATCTAAACCGCGGCCTATATAAAATATATTCTCCCGTTCAGCATAATTACCGATCTGAGCTTTAATCTCTGCTTCATTTTTTTCTATAACTTCTTTAATTTGTTCTGGGATGCGTCTAAAACTGCTGATTATTTCTCTGCTTTTATCATCCCTTAATAAACCTTTAATCCTGGCAAAGTAAATTGCCAGCAGATATTGGACTGTAATCATTCCGATATAAGCTTTAGTGGAAGCTACAGCTATTTCTGGACCAGCATGAATATAAATAACATTATCTGATTCCCGGGCGATTGTACTTCCAACTACATTACAGATCCCAATAATTCGGGCTCCTTTAGCTTTAGATTCCCTAACAGCAGCCAGAGTATCAGCAGTTTCTCCAGACTGACTGACTACGATCACCAGGGTGTTCTGATCTACAATAGGATCTCGATATCTAAATTCAGATGCAATTGCAACCTCAACTGGAATCCGGGCCAGCTTTTCGATAGCATATTTACCTACTAAACCAGAATTGTAGGCAGTTCCACAGGCAACTATATATATTTTATTATACCTATTCAATTCTTCCTGATTCATAGTAAAACCGTCAAATTGAACATCTGTCTCGGTTAGGCGACCATTTATACACTTTTTTACTGTTTCCGGCTGCTCATGGATTTCTTTTAACATAAAATGATCATAGCCGCCTTTTTCAGCCATCGATGCTTCCCAGTCCACATTAAATACTTCTTTGTCCAGTTCTTCACCTTCTACGGTATAAGTTTTAACTCCCTGATGTTCAAGTACCGCCATTTCGTTATCATCTAAAATGTAAACATTTCTGGTGTGATCCAAAATAGCAGGAATATCAGAACCGATAAAATACTCATCTTCCCCTAAACCAATGATTAGAGGACTGTCTTTACGTACAGCAACAATTTTTTCCTTCTCTTTTTTTGATAGAACAGCTATCGCATAAGAACCCTCAAGCATATCAACTGCCCTGCGGACAGCTTCTTCTATATTTCCCTGATAAAATTTTGATATTAAATTTGGGATAACTTCAGTATCAGTTTCCGAATCAAAAACATAACCCTCTTTTTCTAATTGATTTTTCAATTCCAGGTAGTTTTCAATAATTCCATTGTGCACAACCACAAATTCTCCTTCTGAACTTTGATGTGGGTGAGAATTAGGGGTTGAAGGTTTACCATGCGTTGCCCAGCGAGTATGACCAATCCCAACATTTCCTCGAGGAGATTTCTGCTTAAGTATTTCTTCCAGGCTGTTGAGCTTACCCTTCTTTTTTACTAATGCTATTCCCTGTGTTTCCTGAACAGCAATTCCAGCTGAATCATAACCTCTATATTCTAACTTTTTTAATCCTTCCAGTAAAATCGGTGCTGCATCTTTTTTTCCAATATAACCAACAATTCCACACATATATTTTAACCTCCATTATATTCGTATCTTTTAATACATTTTTTATTACAATTTGCACAATATTTAACTGTCAGCTGCTGTTTATCTCCTCTGTCTCAACAATTACCTGCTGATTTTAAGAAATAAACTTAAGGTAGAACAGCTCCCACCTGAAGGCATCCGCCGAAAATTCGATAACCTTCTTCCTCGTCCACCTGATTAAAATCCCGCTGCAATCAGGTTCTGGCGCTTTATCCACATATTTCTTTTACTCACCTCCTTTATCTGCTTTTAAAATACTTCAACCCTTTAGTGTTTTTAACTAAATAACAGCAAATACAGCTCTTATTTTATTATCAATTACTGTAAATAGCAAATCACTTAATTCAATTCTTCACTAATTAATTGAGTTAATTTTGATTCCCACTTATTTAAAAGTTCTTGTTCTTTACCTTCCAGCATTACTCTAATCAGAGGCTCGGTTCCGGAAGCACGGACAAAAACTCGACCAGAAGTTCCGATCTCATTTTCTGCAGCTTTAATTTCAGCTTCAATCCTTGCATTTTGCTCCCAGGCTTCTTTTTGACTAACTTGTACATTTGCCAGAAGCTGGGGCCAGTAACTCATAACCTCCTTTAATTGAGATAAAGATTTACCTCTTTTTTTTATTATTGCAGCAATTTTAACTGCAGTTAAAATTCCATCTCCGGTTGTGTTGTATTCACTAAAAATAATATGGCCTGATTTTTCTCCACCCAACTTATAATTGTTTTTCAGCATTTCTGACAGAACATAACGATCTCCATTTTGGGTTATCACAAGATTGGCTCCCACTTCTGCCAGACTTTCTTTTAATCCCAGGTTACTATACCTGGTTGTAACCACTGTTTCTTTATTTAATTTATCTTCTGCAATCATTTCTCTGGCAGCAACAGCCATAATATTGTCGCCTTCCACAATCTCACCTTTTTCGTCAATTAAAATCACTCTATCTGCATCACCATCATGGGCAATCCCTAAATCAGCAGCGGTCTCTATTACCTTTTCTGCTGCCAGTTCAGGCGCTGTTGACCCACAGTTAACATTGATCTCTGCACCATTAGGATGATTGTTAATTACAACCACTTCTGCTCCCAGTGACTCAAAAACAGCCGGTGAGGCCTGATAAGCAGCACCATTGGCACAGTCGATTACTACTTTCAATCCAGCCAATTTTTGATCAGTACTGTTAATTACAAAATCAATATACTGCTCAATCCACTCATACTTTTCTTCAATCAGACCAATCTGATTATCAATGGGGTAGGGTAATGCTTCTGAATGATCATTAAAAATTAACTCCTCAATTTCCAATTCCGCCTGATCACTGAGCTTAATACCATTCTGATCAAAAAATTTGATCCCATTATCAGCAGTTGGATTATGAGAAGCGGAAATCATAACACCACCAGCTACCTCCTTGGTTCTACTTAAAAAACAGACACCAGGAGTTGGAATAATTCCCAGCCTGTAAACATCAATTCCAACTGAAGTCAGGCCAGCCATCAAAGCTGCCTCCAGCATATCACCAGAAAGTCGAGTATCCTTACCAATAATGACCACCGGTCGTTCCTGGGCTGAGTTTTTCGTTAAATAATAGCCGCCAATTCTACCTAATTTAAATGCCAGTTCACCTTTTAACTCGTGATTGGCAACACCTCGCACACCATCAGTTCCAAACAATTTTTTTTCCAAATTTTCCACCTCAATTAATTAATATTGATCTTACTCAACCAGTATTGTACATTAGTTCTCTATTTTTTTTGCTGTGCAAATTAAATATAAGCTCAGTATATTTCAGTTTAATTATTCATCTTTTCTTGCAATATTGACAAGTAAATACCCAGGATCAACCCCAATTAACCTTGCTGAACCAGGTAATTCAACCTCAATTATTTTCATATTATCACCTGGATCAACATTACGCAAATCAACATAGGCAGTAATATCATCTCTGCTCAGCTGAGAAAAATATGACACATAATCAATCCTGACTACAGCTCTTTCAACAGACATTGATTCTATCTGATAATCTTCTGCTAAATTTCTAACTTCAATATCTACTAAAAATGATGCAGCCTGTTCTTCTCCATAATTAAAAATATTTGCAGTTTGATTACTTGCATAACCCCAGAGCAAAACAGCAATTACAAAAGCTAAAATTATTTTTTTTTGATTTTCGGTTAGAGAAAACATTAGAAATGCCTCCTCATAAATGATTTTTCTTTAGATTTTTCAAAACCGTGAGTCAGTGCTTCTCTTAATTCTGCCTTATCAAGGTGACGGCTCAACTGTCCGTCTTCAGCAATTGAGATTACACCTGTTTCTTCAGATACTACTAAAGCCAGGGCATCGGATTCTTCCGTAATACCAATTGCTGCTCTATGTCTTGTTCCCAATCTTGGATTAATGTCAGAGCGGGTAGAAAGATTTAAAAAACAGCTGGCTGCCTGAACCTTACCATTCTCAATAATTAAAGCCCCATCATGGAGAGGAGATTCGTGCTGGAAAATACTAAATAAAAGCTGTTTGCTAATTGAAGCATCAAGCTCTATTCCGGTTTCTATATAGTTTTTTAGACCAACCCGACGTGAAATAACTATTAAAGCCCCAATCTTTTTTTCTGACATATCTGATGCTGCCAGAACAATCTCGTTAATTTCTTTTGGTCCCCAATTCTGCCAGAACTGTTCCTTTAGAAAGCCCCCTCTACCAATCTGCTCCAGGGCGCGTCTCAATTCCGGCTGAAAAACAATTGGGAGTGCAACCATAATAATAGTTAGAAAACTGTCTAAAAACCAGTTAACAGTATTTAGCTCTAATAGCTGAGCAACCAGAGCAACTAAAAAAATTAAGCCCAATCCTTTAATCAACTGGACTGCCCTTGTCCCTGAAATAATATTAAGTAAATAGTAAATAATAAACGCAATTATAAAAATATCTAATAAACTTGTTATAACCTGCCAGGACAATTTTATCACCTCTTACTATAAATATTCGGCAAAAGACAGCCTAAACCCTGCTTATTTTTTAAATCCTCATAAAAAATTAATTTTTTAAAGGAATTGCTAATTTTTGATAGAAATAAGAGAGAGGAGGTGATAGTTTGAAAAATAATATTTTTTCCGATAAACGACTAAATTATAAAGATTTTTTAATAATTATTGCCGCCTGGTATTTTATTACTTTGAGCAGCTATTATATTATAGAAAAAGATTTCACCTCATTAATTTATATTAATGAAATTTTAGCTTTTTCAATTAATGTTCTCTCTCATATTGTTTTTTTATTTATAATCTACAGTTATTTTAATCTGCTTTATGACTTTAGCTTTGCTGATCTTGGTTTTAAGTTCAAAAAAGAAAAAGTTAATTTAAAGGCTCTATTTTTTATCTTTACACTGTTGACAGTCGGGGTTATTTTAATTAATCTTAATTATAGACCCGAAGTTGAAAGCAGCTTTTTCCCTCTGCAGTTAGGAGAAAATATTTTTAGAGTAATTTATAGTGATCTACCCCTACTGGTTATGGTTTTCACTATACTTCTTTTTACAGCCAGTGTAGAACAATTTTTATTTAATAAAATAATTTTTTCACTATTCAACCTCTATTTACCCGTGTTTTTAGCAGTTATCTTCAGTGGTTTATTTGCCTCAGTATTATTTCTAGAATTTAATCCAGCATTTATTTTAATTATTTTCATTTCGGTAGTTATCAGTAATTATCTTTATATTATAAGTGATCATAATCTATTTACACCAATTATTTTTTACAGCTATTTTTTAACACTTTACATCGTCTTTATTTATGGTTTTAATTTCGTTATTATTTAAAAAATCTCTGGATAACACAAAAGGCCGGCCAGAGGCCGACCTTTTAAATTCTTATTTACTTTACTCCCACAGCTTAAAGATACTATTTACCTGATTAATTTTTGCTGCAATCTTTTCATCATTATGATTATGATATAAGTCTCCACTACACTTTTCACAATAGAGTGCACCAGACCAGTTCTGACTTCCACAGACATTACATTTTACATTTTTATTTCTCATTATTAAGCCCTCCTTATAGTGTTATAGTATTATATGAGCTTAATTAAAGTATAGCAGTACTTATAACAGCTGTCAAGTTAATTTTTTAAAATACAAAATTAAAAATTATTTGATAATTTATTAGCCATTCACTTTTGCTTTACTAACAAATTTCAAAGAAGATCTTCTTTTTATAAATCCCGGTTAGTTAAAACTCGCCATAAATACTTTCTCCACAATTAGGACATCTCTTATTCTGCAGCCTGTTTTCAACCTTCTTCGCTTAATCAGCTTTTCTCCACATTCTCCTCAAATCTCCTTACTTTAAACCGGTAAATTTCAACTTCAGCATCTTCCTGGAGGCCAGCTTTCCTTTTAGCAATATTTAACTGTTTATCAGCTGTCTCTATTCCTTCCAAATCCGGCAGCAGCAGCCCTGTCTGATGACCTCCTTTTACCAGTATTCCGTATTTTTTTGGATCAAGCATCGACTTATCACTAACTTCTTCCGGTTCAGATAAAATATCTACTGAAATTTTAATTTCTTTTAACTCTTCTTTTTTTACTTCCGGAAAACGAGGATCATTTTCGGCAGCTGTCATGGCATTACTTATAATTTCATAAGCTGCATTTTTCTGTACAGGCCTAAATGTTCCCATACAGCCTCTTAAATTACCATTTTTCTTTAAAGTAACAAAAGCTCCTGCTTTCTTTTTTAAAATATCTGGCAGTTCCTCTTCTTTAACTTCAGGTTCATTTCCAGAAACAATATACTCTTCCACTGCTTTTCTTGCTAAATTAGTAATATATTTTTTTTCATTCATAATAATCACTCCCAACTATCTTATCTGATTTATTTTTTATCTACCTTAGGATTAATAAAAACTGTTCCATAACCGACACCAAAAGGACCCTCATAGGAATTTACTTTTACATCAACTTCTAAATTATCCAGTGTCCCCAGCATTGTTATAATTGGTCTTAAACCACATTCTCCAGCTTTCTCGACTAAATCCTGATCAAAGTTTAAAATTAAGTCAAAATCCTGATCTCTAAAATACTGTATCAATTTCTCATCAAAAATATGAGCATCAGGATTAAAACCTGCAGGTGCTCCTTTTTTTAATCGATGTGAGAGATCCCCACTTGCAATCACCGCAATCTTATAATCAAGTTCTGAAGCTGTTCTGCTAATTTCCTGCCCAATCTTATACAGCTCTTGATAAGAAATAAAACCAATTGAAATTGGTAAAACAGGTAATTTAATTCCTGCTTTTTCTAAATAATTTAGGGGTACCATAATTCCATGATCAAGTTCCTGATCAACTCCATAATTCTTTAAATCATTATTTTTCAACGGCTGTAAGGATAAATTCTTTTCCTTAACCCTGGAAATTAGCTTTTCAGCAAATTTAGTGTCAGATTTTTCGCTAAATTTAAGTTTTGGATGTCCAAAATCACTAAAATTTCCTTTAAGATCTTCTTTAATAATAATAGAAGCAGTAGATCGAAAAACAGGCCCATGAGGAGTAATAAAAACCAGCAGGTCGAGATCATCTTTAAATTTAGCAATCTCTTCAGCTGTCTTTTTAAAACCCTGAACCGTCTTTTCTGCCTTTTTCAATTCCCGACCACCAATTTCTTCAATCACAATCGGCGGATGAGGCAGTAAAGCAGCACATTTAACTCCCATAAATTTCACCTCCGGCTTAAATTAAGTTCAAACTAAACAGCTTAAAATAAAGATAAATAAATTTAATTTGCTTTCTGTAAAATTTAAAATTCAAAAATTATATATCTCACTTATATTATACAATAAATTAGAAAATAAAAAAACACCTAATACCAGAAGGCCTGCTTTTTCTGTCTTTATAATCTATTACATTTTATTTTAAAGATGAGCATTAAAATGAGTGACTAAAAAATTATTTTATTATAACTTGATAAAGAACAAAATGTCCTTCGGACTTCTGTATTACAGTAAGGTTATATTTTGTTGATAGCAGAAATTATGAAACTTAAAATATTATTTATACAAACCATTAGGTATAATTTCCTGGCTATTAAAAAAAAGCAGAGCCTGAGCTCTGCCTGCATTAATTTCAAAAATAATATTATCTTTTTGAAAACTGTGGACTTTTTCTCGCTTTTTTGCGGCCGTACTTCTTTCTTTCAACCATCCGGGAGTCTCTGGTTAAGTAACCAGCTTTCTTAAGTGGTCCGCGGTAATCTTCATCTACTTCCAGTAAGGCTCTAGCAATTCCATGACGAACTGCTCCAGCCTGACCGGAAAGTCCACCACCATTAACATTTACTAATACATCAAAAGTTCCATCAGCATTAACTAATTCTAAAGGTGACATAATATCTTTAATTAAAGATTTTCTATTAAAATAGTTATCGATTTCAACATCATTCACTAAAAATTTTCCATCTCCAGGCAGCAGGCGAACACGCGCTGTAGAAGTCTTTCTACGACCTGTACCTCTATACTGTACTTCAGAAGCCATCTATTAAATTCCTCCTCTCAGAATTAAAGTTCTAATTGTTCTGGCTGTTGAGCCTGATGTGGATGATTAGGTCCACTATATACTTTTAATTTTTTAACCATTTTTCTACCTAATTTATTATGTGGTAACATACCTTTAACAGCTTTTTCGATAATAAATTCAGGATTTTTAGCACGAAGTTCTCTATAAGTAATTTCATTAATACCACCAGGATAATTTGTGTGACTGTAATGTTTCTTGTCATCCCACTTTTTACCTGTTAATTTAATTTTTTCAGCATTAACCACTATTACATAATCTCCCATATCCACATGAGGGGTAAAAGTTGGCTTGTGCTTTCCTCTAATATACTGAGCAATTTCAGATGCAAGTCTTCCTAAAGTTTTATCTGCAGCATCAACTACATACCAGTCGCGCTCCACAGTTTCATTTTTTGCCATATATGTTGACATAACTATACCTCCTTAGTTAAAATACTCTCTATAATTACATGAAATTATTCTCAACGGGGCTAGTTGTTGTACAGAATAATTCATAGTAATTTTAATACAATCTTCTGCTTTTGTCAAGTTAAACGAAAATAAATTAATCATAAAGTACTTTCATTAAAGTTAAACCCTGAGCCGGAGCAGTAAAACCAGCATTATTTCGATCACAACTCTGCAAAATATCCTCTAGTTCAGGCAGAGTTCTTTTTCCAAGACCGGTTTCAATAAGTGTACCGGCTAAAATTCTTATCATATTATATAAAAAACCATTACCAACAACATCGATCCAGATTTCAGCATCTTCAGCTGTATAAACATCTAAAGAATATATTTCTCTAACTGTAGATTTTACAGAAGAACCAGCAGCACAAAATGAAGCAAAATCATGACAGCCTTCAAAAATATTTGCTGCCTTCTGCATAAGTTCTAAGTCAAGTTTTTTATAAACATTATAAACAAAATTGCGGACAAAAACTGAATTAAAATTACTGTTCAAAATTCTATATCTATATTTTTTGCCCCGTGCATCATAACGAGCATGAAAATCCTGATCCACTTTTTCCGCTTTTTTACAGATGATATCATCAGGTAGTTCAGTATTTAGAGCAATTGGAATCTTGGCAAGCGGAATATCAACATCCAGAAAGAAATTTGCTGTCTGACCAGCCGCGTGAACCCCAGCATCTGTCCTTCCGGCACCTGTAATCTGAACCCTGTTTTTATTAATTTTACTAAGGGTTTGCTCTAATTTTTGCTGTATTGTTTGACTGGTATTTTTCTGAATCTGCCAGCCGCTATAATTACTTCCATCATATTCAACTATAATTTTGTAGTTTTGTGCCATTTTAAATCTCACCTAATAAAATGATACTGCAGCTGCCAGGATAATTATAATAATCAAAGCAATAAAATCATAATATCTAAACTCTAATTCATGCAGCCTTGTTCTTCCTTCACCACCACGATAGCACCTGGACTCCATTGCTAAAGCCAGATCATCTGCCCTTCTAAAAGCACTAATAAATAAAGGAACCAGTAAAGGAATTAAACTTTTAGCTCTTTGAATTAAATTACCAGATTCAAAATCAGCTCCTCTAGCCTGCTGAGCTTTCATGATTTTATCAGCCTCCTCCAGTAAAGTCGGGATAAACCTTAAAGCAATTGTCATCATCATTGACAGTTCACTTGCAGGAACCCCAAATCTCTTTAAAGGAGATAAAATATATTCAATACCATCTGTTAACTGCAGTGGAGAAGTAGTTAAGGTTAAGAGTGAAGTAAATAAAATTAAAATAAAAATTCTACTTACCATAAAAAATCCTGTATATACTCCTTCAGATTCAATGGAGATAAACCTCCAGGACCACAAAACCTCTCCCCCGTTTGTTAAAAAGATATGAATAAACAGGGTAAACAAAACTAAAATTAAAATCGGTTTTAATCCTTTGAGAACTTTTTTGACTGAGATTTTGGATAATAAGACAACTACCAGCACAAAAGCAGCAAAAAATCCAAAGCCAGTAAAAGTGTCAATTGTAAATAAAGCAATTATCAGGATTGTAGTAATCATAATTTTAATCCGGGCATCCAGTGCATGAATAATAGAATCACGAGCTATATACTGACCAATTGTTATATCTTTTAGCATATTATTTGCTCCTCAATGCTTTAATTATTTCTGCTGATGCCTCAGATATAGAAAATAAATTAGTATTTACTTTCAATCCTTTTTCTTCTAAACGATGCAGAATTTCGGTGATCTGGGGAAGATCCAGTGATAATTTGTGTAATTTCTGCTCCCGCGAAAAAACCTCGATGGGATGATCATCAATTACAATTTCCCCCTGATGCATCACAATAACTCTACTTGCAAGTTCAGCAATTTCTTCCATCCGGTGAGAAATTAATATTATGGTCATCTCTAATTCCTGATAAAGATATTTCAGCAGTTCTGCAAGCTGCTTTCTACCCTGTGGATCAAGTCCAGCACTGGGTTCATCCAGTACTAAAACATCAGGTTTGAGAGCTAAAACTCCGGCAATAGCAACTTTACGCTGCTGACCACCACTTAAATTAAATGGAGATCTATCTTTAAATTCCTCATAATCAAGTCCAACTAATCCCATGACTTCTTCTACTCTTTCCCGAATCTCATTTTTTTTCAGACCCAGATTTTTAGGGCCAAAGGCTATATCCTGAAAAACAGTTTCTTCAAATAATTGATGTTCGGGATATTGAAAAACTAAGCCAACATGACGTCTGGTTTCTTTTAAATTACTTTTTTCATTTGTAATATTTTTTCCATTAACTTTGACGGTACCAGAGCTTGGAATAATTAGACCATTAAAAAGCTGAACCAAAGTAGATTTACCAGAACCTGTATGTCCTACAATTCCAATAAATTCTCCCTTACTGATCTCTAAATTAATATTTTTTAATGCTTTAACGTTATTTTCATCCTGATAGACATGGCTTACCTCATTTAATTCAATTAACATAATGCATCCACCAACTCATCTATACTTAAAATATCAGGAATATTGATATTCTCCTGACGCAGATATTCAGCAACCTCAACTGCAACAGGTATATCTAAATTTACATCCTTTAACTGCTCAACTAATCTAAAAATGGACTTAGGACTTCCTTTATGCAAAATCTGACCCTGATTCATAACAATGACCTGATCTGCATCTACCGCTTCCTCCATAAAGTGAGTAATATGAACAACAGTAATCCCTTTTTCTTTATTTAGGTATTGCACTGTTTCCATTACTTCCTTTCTCCCCTGAGGATCAAGCATTGCAGTCGGTTCATCTAAAACTATACAGTCTGGTTCCATGGCAATAACCCCGGCAATAGCAACCCTCTGTTTTTGTCCTCCCGATAATTTATGGGGAGCAAATTTTTGAAATCCGGACATTCCAACCATTTCCAGGGCTTTATCAACCCTATTTCGAATTTCAGAGGTAGGGATACCTAAATTTTCCGGACCAAATGCTACATCATCCTCAACCATTGAAGCAACAAGCTGATTGTCTGGATTTTGAAAAACCATTCCAACCCGCTGTCTTATCTTCCAGGTATTATCAGGATTATTAGTATTTAAACCAGCAACAAAAATTTCTCCCTTAGAGGGAGTTAAGAGTACATTTAATAACTTTGCCAGAGTAGATTTGCCTGAACCATTTGAACCAATAATAACAGCAAAATCACCAGCTTCTATCTGCAGATCAATATTCTGCAGAGCCGGTCGATCACTGTCGTCATTTTCATAAAGAAAATCTACCCCACTTATTTCTATCAGGCTCATATTAACACCTACATTCAGTATTATTCTACGAGTTCAATAATCGCTTGCTTAGCTGCATCTCCTCTGCGGGGATACATCTTTAAAATTCTTGTATAACCACCAGGTCTTTCTGAATACTGAGGTGCTATTTCATCAAATAATTTAGTTACTACTTCTTTATCTTTGATTTTACTCATTACCCTGCGTCTTGAAGCTAAATCATTAGTCTTCGCAGCAGTAATAAGTTTCTCAGCATAAGATCTTAATTCTTTAGCCTTAGGTAGTGTAGTTTCGATTCTTCCCTCGCGAAACAGTGATGCTGCCATATTTCTAAACATTGCCTGACGATGAGAAGATCTTTTCTGTAATTTACGCTTAGCCACCTAAAATCCCTCCTTAAATTTCATTATCTTTTAGATCTAAATCAAGTTCATCTAATTTATCTTTGATTTCCTGTAAAGATTTCTTTCCCAGATTACGGACTTTCATTAAGTCATCCTCAGTTTTATCAACTAATTCTTCAACTGTATTGATTCCGGCCCGTTTTAGACAATTGGAAGAACGAACAGAAAGTTCTAATTCTTCAATTGTTGTATCCAGGATTTTATCCTTTTCTTCTTCTTCTACTTCAACCATAATTTCTACATCTTCAATTTCATCAGTTAAATTGATAAATAATTCCAGATGTTCTACCATGATTTTAGCAGCAAGACTAATAGCATCATCAGGATTAATACTACCATTAGTATTAACTTCTAATACTAAACGATCAAAGTCAGTTACCTGACCAACTCTGGTATTTTCGATATTAAAATTGGCTCTTTCAATAGGACTGTAAGAAGCATCTATCGGAATTAAGCCAATTACATTGTTATCAAATAAGTCTTTGTTTTCTTCAGCAGTATGATAACCTCTTCCTTTATCAACAGTTGCCTCTAGAACCAATCTACCATCCTCAGCTAGTGTAGCAATATGGTGGTCTTTATTGACAATCTGCACATCCCCTGAAGAATGAAAGTCACCAGCAGTAACTTCTCCTTCTCCTTCTGCTTCTAACCTAATAGTTGTCTGTTCCTCACCAGAATGCTTAACAACTACCTCTTTTAAATTCAAAATTAGATCGGTCATATCTTCAACTACTCCTGGAATAGATGAAAACTCATGTTTTACTCCCTCTACTTTAACTGAAGTAAGTGCGGCTCCAGGTAGAGACGAAAGCAAAATACGACGTAAAGAATTACCAAGAGTAGTACCATATCCTCTTTCTAAAGGAGAAATTTCATAACGACCATAGTTTACATCACTTTCCAGTCTTTCCACACGTGGTTTTTCGATTTCTATCATCTTATCAGCTTACCCTCCTTAAATTAACAATTTTATGACTGAGGGTATTCATTTACCGTGAATAATACTCGACAATCAGGTGTTCTTCTACCGGATAATCGATATCTTCCCTCTCTGGTAATGCAACAACTGTACCTTCAGCTTTTTCAAAATCAGAATTAAGCCATTCCTGGGTAGAAAAATCAGAATTATATTCAAAGATCTCTTTAAAATGATTGGCCTTGCGGCTTGAATCTTTAACACTAATCACATCATCCACATCGATTTGATATGAAGGAATGTCAACCTTGCGTCCATTCACTTTAATATGACCATGTCTTACAAATTGTCTTGCTTCATTTCTTGAGCGAGCAAAACCCATTCTATAAACAACATTATCCAATCTTCTTTCCAGAAGCTGCAAAAAGTTTACACCTGTTACACCCTGAATATTTTCTGCAGTCTCAAAATAGTTACGGAACTGCTTTTCCATAATTCCATAAATTCTTCTAACTTTTTGTTTTTCTCTCATTTGAGATCCATATTCTGAAACTTTTTGACGTCCCTGACCATGTTCACCTGGAACATATGGTCTGCGATCAAAAGAACATTTTTTACTGTAGCAGCGGGCGCCTTTTAAATATAATTTTTCACCTTCACGCCTGCATAATTTACATACTGGTCCTGTATATCTTGCCATTTTTACACCTCAACTTTCTATTATATAATTATATTCGTCTTCTTTTTGGGGGTCTACATCCATTATGTGGAATAGGAGTAATATCTTTGATTAAAGTAATGTTTAGTCCTGCAGACTGCAGAGTTCTAATTGCAGACTCCCTTCCAGAACCTGGTCCTTTAACAAAAATTTCAATTTCCTTCATTCCCATCTCTTTTGCCTCATCAGCAGCATTTTCTGCAGCCAGCTGAGCAGCAAAAGGAGTACTTTTTCTCGAACCTTGATAACCAACTTTTCCAGCACTTGACCAGGCAACTACCTTACCTTCTTCATCTGTAATTGAAATGATTGTATTATTAAAGGTAGATTTAATATGGGCCTGACCTTTTTCAATATTACGTTTTACTTTTTTTCTTCTGCGTGCTTTTTTCTTGTTTTTAGCCATTAATTAAATTCCCTCCTTACTATTTTGGAGTAACTGAACGGGATTTGATTCCAACAGTCTTTTTAGGTCCCTTACGTGTCCGTGCATTTGTTTTAGTTCTCTGTCCTCGTACAGGTAAACCTCTGCGATGACGAAGACCACGGTAACAGCCAATATCCTTTAATCTCTTAATATCAGCTCTTCTCTCTCTTCTTAATTCACCTTCAACAATATAATTATTATCAATTTCACTTCTTAAATCAGAAATTTCAGCTTCAGTCAAATCTTTAATTCTTGTATCAGGATCAATCCCTGTATTTTCAAGAATTTTTTGAGAAGTAGTTTTTCCAATACCATAAATATATGTCAATCCAATTTCTACCCTTTTATTTCTAGGAAGATCAACACCTTCAATTCTAGCCATGATTTCACCTCCAGTATTTTTTATCCCTGACGCTGTTTATGCTTGGGATTTTCACAAATAACCATTACTTTACCATTGCGTCTGATAACTTTAC
>Ga0163223_100097_pt1 | contig 32781 bp, 28 predicted proteins | sample MSEWel2016_02_17_2_FD_113147 | JGI IMG/M metagenome (GOLD analysis project Ga0163223, IMG submission 113147) | Subsurface microbial communities from deep shales in West Virginia, USA - MSEEL Well Study Marcellus 5H_2016_02_17 ...
ATATTCAATTTCATTGAGTACTACAAATAAAACATACATTATATCTCACTCCTATCACTCACTAAGTCTAGCGTCCATTCCGCCAGCTTCTCCTGATTTTATTATAGCATATCGTGTCGATAATGGTCCTACAATTTCAGTAATAACTGTTGTTGCCAATAACACCGTTATAATTAAGCTTCCGGCTTCTGTTCCTGCAAATTCATGACTAATCACAATGGCTAATCCAACAGCAACCCCGATCTGAGACAAAAGTCCAAAACCAATATATTTTTTTACAACAGAATCGGCCTTTGCAATTGTTGCACCAAAGGATGCTCCGGCAATCTTGCCAACCATTCTAGCCACTGTATATACTAGGCCAATAAGACCAACTTGTACAAGTAAACCAATCTGTAATCTCGCTCCAGCCAGTACAAAAAACGCCGTATAAATCGGTGCAGTAATCGACTCAATGACCGAAAATGCTTTTGTTTTATTAGCACTAAGATTGGTGACCATAATACCCAACGTCATATTACTAAGTAATGCGGATAAGTGAAACATGGTCGCAAGTCCTAAAGTAATCATAATTGCTGCTATAACGACAGCTAAAACTTCACGTGTGTAACTTACCCAATGCAAAACGATCACTAATAATCCTCCAACGAGAACGCCTAATAATACAGATTCGGCAATTTCGATGAGTGGGTTAACCAATACATGAGACCATTCAATGCTTCCTGTATGTTTGATTAAGACTTTTGCAACTGAAGCAGCGATGGCATAAATCATCAAGCAAATAGCATCATCAATAGCAACAACTGCAATTAGACTTTCAGCTAGTGGCCCTTTTGCGCGCAACTCATTGATCACCATAAGTGTTGCTGCTGGTGCAGTTGCTGATGCTACTGCTCCAAGCAATAATGCCGTCTCCATAGGAAGTTTCATTAAAAGCATGGCTCCCGTTACGATGGTGAATGCTAAAAAACCTTCAAAGAAAGCAATGACAAAAACCTTTGCACCAATTTTCTTTAGACTACTTTTTAGCAATTCACCACCAATAGTAAAGGCAATAAGCGCAAGTGCCATATCGCTAATCAAACTCGTTTTTTCCACAAAATTCTCATTAAAAATCCCTAAAAATGATTGCCCCAAAATTAATCCTGCAATAATGTATCCGGCAACCGAAGGTACATTAAATTTGTTAATAAGTTTTCCAATAAAATAACCGGCAATAATTGCAATGCCTATTCCTGCCATTTCATTCAATTGTTTCGCCTCCATTTAATATTCATTTTTTGGGCCCGAAATTCATTATACGCCTCTTATTCAATTTGTACAATGATCCCAATAAATTTCAGCATTTATTAACATGATAAAGTGCTTGACAAAGTATTTATGTTTACTTTTCAAGCACTTTTCCTAAATGAAAATCATTCTATTGTGTAATTCAACAAATTCTCTTATTTTTTATTCCGAAATCTTATTCATTCCTTAATCTTTTTCAAAGTAGGGTTGCAGAAAATAACTAATAGCCAACAAGGCTCCTCCAAACACCATGGATGTAATCACTTTCCAATAGACTTCAACCGAGGCCAAATCAATTAGTACAAGGCGCCCTGCCACAAAAACAACCAGGCCTAATGCAACATAGGAAAAGTGTTGATTCCTCTTGATAATTCCATATATCAATCCTCCAACACCCATTGCTGCCCAAAACAAGGTCACAAGTCCTGTCGCAACTTCCCTAAAGGCACCATAAGTATATAAGTAAAACACACCTGATATGATCAAATAATTTAAAATCTGCTTTTTGGATGTTCGATATAAATGCCAGACAAAAATCAGCAACACACCGATTTCTGCCACAAATTTTATCCATTCAAATGCATAGTCAAACACTTGGTAGGTCAGTCCGAATAAATAGATGGTAAAGAAAATACCACGATAGACCAAAATAAGAATATCGTTTTTCTTAAAGGCATACCAAATTATAAGCTCAATAAGGGTAATCGCCAAACCTAATGCAAATAGACCATAAATAACTTCTTGGGTCAGATCAATGGTATCCACAAAGGCTCCCCACAGAATAATGAGGGAACCTAAGATTTCATATAAGTAGCCCTCGCTTTGTACTTTCTTTCGCATGAAGACTCCTATTATGAAGATGATGATTCCCATAAGCATGAGTGAGTAGATCCAAAATCCTTCCCTTTCCAAAACGAAATCCCATGTTACTGCTAGGCGAATCAAGAAGAGGATAAATCCATATGCCGGTAAGGTATAGGAAAAAAACAAGGTTTTTTTACGATTTACAAACCACAAAATGCCAATCATGGCAAATGTAAGTACTGCAAATGCGAATAAGCGATAGCCTTCATCCATTAGGTGATTGGCATAATAGGCATTAAAGAGTGTTCCGTAGCCAAAAAAGGTGCCACTACTATATATTTTTCTAATCCATGCTTTTTGCCAATATAACACTCCAATGAATAGTATATAAATTATTACCGAGCTTCCTATATACTCGAATGAGTAAGCAAATTCATCGAATCGATCAAGGCTATTAATGATAAGGGTCACCCAGGCAATCAAACTCACGCCATGGCCAATCCATTGAAAAACTACTGCTTTTCGCCGCTGATAAAAGAAGAAAAACACATGGGCCATTATGATGAGAATCATCCATTCTATTCGACCTTCAAAAAACTGAATAATTCCAAAATATATGAAAGTTGCCATCATCACAAGTGTGGAATTATTGATGATATCTTCACCCTGAATTTTAAAATAAACATAAGAACCGGCAAAATATGCAAGAGCAAGACCTGCAAACAAAAGGGTCCAACCATTTACTGACCAATCCAGAAGATTTTTTGTAAGCAGAATTGTAAATAAAGGGATAATAATCAGTAAAACGTTCGTCATCCATAGGTCCTTTTCCTTAAGACGTTTTTTTAATGCCATGATTAAATCTTGTCCATTAAATATAGCGTACAAAGCAAAAAATAATATTCCAAGTTCCGTTTTTTCTTGATCTGATAATAGGACTTGGCTCGTCACAATGAAAAGAACACTATAAATACCAATAATGGTCAGCAATTGTAGACTTCGCCATCTCTTGTAATAAAATATAAAGCCGTTAAATACGGCTAATGAAACAAGATATAAACCAAAGCCAAAGAATCCGATAAACTGAACATCCACCAATAAGGGAATAATAAGGCTTCCTAATAGAGCAGTAATCGATAGGGATAATTTTTGATGCGTTAAAGAAATATAAAAAGCTATGAGACTTACTAGAATCAAAAATAAAAAGGCTAGGATGTCATTTAACATTTCATAGACGGCATATGCACCATACACCGTGATGTATAAGGTCGCAATTCCACCTCCATACACAACTTGAGAAACAAGATCTCGCTTCTTGTTATACGCTATTCGACCAAAGGCAATAAGCCCCCAACCAATAATCACACCAAAGATCACTGTTATAAATTCTGTGATAAAGCCTTGATCATAGCCCCATTTAAATAGAAAGCCTATTCCAATCAATACTAAAGCAATTCCCATTTTACTTAAGACTGAAGCCATTGAAAAATTCAGTCGAACTTGTTTCTTTTGTTTTTTTATAACCTGTTTTTCAGAAACCTCATGAACTTTTTTCAATTGTTCTAAAGGTCTATATTTGCGCTCTGCCTTCGATTCATCTACCTCTTTGCGCTTTATATCCCTTTCCTTCATTTGCTTTTCAAGCCAATGGACTTTATTTCCTAATATGACCACATAGATGATTAAAGCAATGATTAAAATATATAAAAAAAACAACATAATAAGTCCCCCTTTATCTTTCAATCCGAATATTTTCTATTTTACCACATATTAATGGTATAATAGGAATAACATGAAAATTTTCAAGGAGGAATACTATGATTAAACTTGGGATATTAAATAAACATGAATATACGCTCATTACGGATTTATTAGAAAATGACTTTAGCCAGCACGAATCTAAAGACGTCACACCCATTCTTCTTCAACGTCAAGATAATGACGTGCACGAAGAAATTACACATCTTATTTCCGGTCAGTTTTCGGAAAAAGATTTGGATAACCTTCCGAATATACAGCATATTTTTGTGCCCTATACGGGTTTAGACGGACTTGATCTGGATCTATTGCATTCACATAAGATTCACGTTCATAATACATCATCCCACGCACCATTCATCGCAGAACGGGCTCTAGCTTTGCTTTTAGCTTTGCAAGGAAAATTGTTATTCTCCCATCAAAAGTTAGTCCAAAGGGATTGGTCTAGAGATGGCCGAGGACACTATACCGAATTTTGGCATAGTCTTTTTCATAAGAAAGTTGCCATTTATGGATATGGTCATATTGGAAAGCACCTCCATGATTTATTAAAACCCTTTGCTTGCTCCGTCGGTATTTTAGACTATAAAAATCGCACTTATGAAGATACGATAAACTTTCCAACACTCGAAACACTTGCTGATTGGTGTGACATTATGGTGGTCACTGTTCCATTAAACGATTCAACCGAAGGATCGGTCAATCAATCTGTTCTTACCCCACTAAAAGATAAAACATTGGTCAATGTCGCACGTGGTCCGATTATCGATGAAGATGCCTTATATGATACATTAAAAAATATTGGTTTATACGGATTTGCCTCTGATGTCTGGTATTGTTATCCGTCAAAAGATCAACCATTTATGTATCCTTCAAATTACAATTTGCACCAATTCGATAACGTCATTATGACGCCACACGATGGTGGTGCGGAGATTAGCTCAAGACGCGTGCGATATAAAGATACCTTGAGGCAAGTGATAAATAGTCATGCATAATTAAAAAATATTCACTGATTCATTACATCGTGGAGTTCTAAGGCCAAAAAAGTGGCCAAAGCAACGGATTCCTAACTCACTTCGTTCAGACAACGGAATCCTTGACTTGCTCCAACCACTTTTTCGACTAAGAACTACATCGATTGATGAAAAGTTCATATTTTCCAACCATGCATTCATATATACTCTTTTTTCACACGCTTAGAGACACTCAACGAAATGAATCAGAGAATAATTTTATATGTAGGCATTATCGACTTGAATAATATTCTACAACAAGATGGTCATTGATTTCGATAGGAATGTTTTCTCGGGTTGGTTTCTCAACTAAGACGGCTTTATATCCTTCTAAATCATATTCTATATAGGGTAAATTATAAATAGCTTTTTCAAAAAAATTATGCTTATAGATGGCTACGTCTTTTGACTTATCTCGTATCTCGACGACATCACCCACAGATAGGGCATAAGAAGGGCGATCCACTTTTTTCCCATTGACCCAAATATTTCCATGGGTAACGATTTGACGCGCTTGACGAATCGACGCTCCAAAGTTCATACGATAGACCATATTATCCAACCGACATTCAAGGTCCGCAACGAGTTTTTCTCCGGTTAATTCAGGACTTGCTAATGCCTTATCTACATAATTTCTAAATTGCTTTTCTAAAACTTCATAATATCCACGAAGTCGTTGTTTTTCTAAGAGTTGCTCTCCATATGGAGATAACTTTCTTCGATCTCTTGCTTGTGATGGCACACTACGCTTCATTGCTTTCGGATGTCCACACACATTTAAGTTAAGACTTCTGCATTTTTTAAATCTTGGTTCACGGTTTCTTGCCAATATAACACCTCTCTTTAATTGATTTTGATTATCGTTATCATCAAGATATCATAACAAAGTTTAATACTCTTGTCAACACAAAAAATTTTCTTACATGTCTTCTCCTACGAAAGCCGCTTCACCGCATTGATCGTTCTTCATTTTTTTCCAATTGATAAATCCATAGAGATCATTGACCAAAAAAACGATAAAGCAAATGACCATAGGTAAATACATACTATCTACTAGACTTGCCAAGCTCCAAAGAATGATGAGCACAAGGTCATTTGTCGCGTATGCTATGGCGTAATAATGACTGCGTAACATCATTAAACTTGATGCCATAAAGCTTGTCGCTATAGATACAATACTTAACTCTAAGTTACTTGTTCCTAATTTTTTTAAGACCATTCCTAAAAACGTTGTTACAACAATCGTAAGTATGGTAAGAATTATAGCTTGTTTTTTAGTAAGCTCACTCACCTTAACTTCTTGTTTGGAATAAGGATGTTTGAGCCATGTGATGACGGATAGAAAAGCAATGGGAGCCGTCATTCCAAGATAGGTAATGATTTCACCATAGTACTTGAATCGATAGGAAATTATCCCATATATGAGACTAAAGACAATCGTTAATATCTGTCCGACCACATCACCCTTGGCAACAAATATCAAGGCCGTTACGCCAATTAAAGAAGCGACAATGGTCATCCAATCGTTTTGATTTGATAACATAAATGAACCCCAGACAAAAATCACCGATGTTAGCCATAATATTCTTTCAAATGCTGATAAATTCTTTATTGAACGATAAATATTCATAATTCCTTTTCCTCCCAAAAAAGCATCCGTGACATATCTTCTAAGACCTAACGATATGTTACGAATGCTTTATGCATTACTCTACCCGGTGGCAGTGTGTTTATTTAATTTATTCAAAATCAAAACTAAATTGATCAAGCCCTAATTCATCACGTACGTCTATAAATTCCTTTTGTACTGCTTCATTTACAGGCACGCCTTTATCTTTTCGATTTAACCAAGCCAAATACTCTTTTTCACCAGCGGTAAAAATTTGATCATATCCAGGCGCTTTTTCTGAGTTTCTTAGACTTCGCAATATGTCACCTGTTGTTTTCTTAAAGCTATCTAAGCCCATAAAAGCCTCTGTATCGATAGCAATGAAGAAATGCCCTAAATGATACGGAACCTTTTCTCCGGTTTCTGATAATCCTGTTAGCATTTTCAAGAAGTTCCCTTGTTGCAATGCCGCGGATAATATCTCAACCACGGTTGCATATCCATATCCTTTGTACCCGGCGAGCTCTTCACCGATACCGCCTAATGGTGCTAAAGCGGCTTTTTCATCTACCAAATCCTGTAAAATCTGGTTTGAATCCGTCATAGCTTGACCTTGACGATCCAAAACCATTCCTTTGGGTGTATCCTTGCCTACACGAGCAAAATATTCGATTTTTCCTCTTTGGGTAATGGACGTTGCACAATCAAGTATAAAGGGGAATTCTTCATCCGTCGGCATGCCCACCGTTAATGGGTTGGTTCCCAGCATATTTTCAACGCCAAAGGTTGGAGCAATAGATGGTCTGGCATTTGTTCCTGTAATTCCGACACACCCTGCTTTTGTTGCCATTTCTGCATAGTATCCGGCAATGCCATAATGTGTTGAATTTCTTACTGCAACCATTCCCATACCGTATTTTTTTGCTTTTTCAATAGCCATGGACATGGACTTATATCCAATGACTTGTCCCATCCCGTCATGTCCATCCACAACTGCTGTTGTCGGTGTTTCTCTAAGAATCTCAAATTCTGTAACCGGTTTTTGAATGCCTGCCTTAATTCGATCTAAATAGATTGGTTTAAATCGGTTGACTCCGTGTGAATCAATTCCTTTTGTATCCGAAGCAATCAAAACATCTGTACAAATCTTGGCATCTTCTCTAGGAATACCATATCCTACAAAAACCTCTTCAACAAATGAACGTATAACATCCCACTGAATATATGTAGTCCCCATATACATCTCCTTACTTTAATCCGTTATCAAGAATCTGGTTATGATTGTATTATACACAAAAATAGGGTGTTCTTGCAAGACAGAAACTAACCTTAACCGTTTTTGTCTATAGTAGCCTTTTAAAAAGCGCCTGTATGATTACACACAGGCGCTTATCTATGTCATGGCTGCTAAACCGACTAGATCGTTAATGCTGATTTTCCGTAGAAGGCACATTCATATATTTGACGCACATCCTCAGAAGATGATTGTCTCGGATTTGTTAGTGTACATGGATCTTCAAATGCATTTTTACTCATACGGTCAAGTATTTGCAAGAATTTTTCTTCAGTAATGTCGACTTCACTCACTTCTTGTAACGTTAAGGGAATACCCACTTTTTTATTTAGTTCTTGTAGCTCATCCGTCAGATTATCTACCCGAAGTAAGTCTTCAAGTTGAGCAACTTTATTTGTTCCTTTTCGATTATAATCTAAAATATATGGCATCAAAATCGCATTGGCAAGTCCATGAGTGATACCAAACTCTCCGCCAATTTTATGTGCCAAACTATGTACAAGTCCAAGAGACGAGTTAGTAAATGCCATTCCTGCTAAAGCTGATGCATTGTGCATATCTTCTCTGGCCTTAATATTATTACCATCATTATATGCTGTTGGCAATTGTTCAAAAACAAGGCGTATTGCTTCGTAGGCCAATGGATCTGTATAACTTGTTGCAGATGTTGATACATAAGCTTCAACAGCATGTGCCATGACATCCATACCTGTATTTGCAGTGATGTAGGGTGGCATTTTCGCAGGTATATTTGCATCTAACAGGGCTATATCCGGGGTCATTTCATAAGACACCAAAGGATATTTGATATGATTTTGTGTATCGGTTATAACAGAAAAAGCCGTAATCTCTGAAGCGGTTCCACTCGTCGAAGGAATTGCTACAAACTTAGCTTTTGTTCGAAGTGTTGGAAACTTCATCTGTACTAAGTCTTCAAATTTTGTCTCCGGATATTCATAATATACCCACATAATCTTGGCTGCATCAAGTGCTGAGCCACCACCAATTGCTACAATCCAATCCGGTTCAAATTCTGCCATTTCTTTTCCACCACGAATGACTGTCTCAACAGATGGATTTGGTTCTACACCATCAACAATCGAAACTTCCATGCCTGCTTTTTCTAACTGTCTCTTGGCTTCATCCAAAAAGCCAAAACGTTTCATGGAACTTCCACCTGTCACTAGAGTGGCTCGTTTTCCTTCTAGTGTCGATAAATATTCAAGTGCATTTTCTCCAAATACAATATCCTTTGGTACTCTAAACCACTTTAAACTCATTTTTATGTCCTCCTAATGTTTTTATAATATCTTTTGCTGCTTTTTTTCCCGCACCCATAGCTTTGATAACCGTTGCCGCTCCGGTGACTGCATCACCACCTGCATATATCAATGGGAGATTTGTTTCCATTGTTTCTTCATTTACCTGTATCCCACCAAAGTCATAAGTTTCTAGTTGGGGTGTTGTCATCTTAATCAAAGGATTTGGCGTCTGTCCAATAGCTATAATTACAGTATCACAAGGCACTATCATGAATTCGTTTTTAACAGGAACCGGACGTCGGCGGCCCGATGCATCCGCTTCTTCAAGCACCATCTTCTGACACTGAATACCGATAACATTAACACCATTTCCTATAATCTCGACTGGGTTCCATAATGTGTTAAAACGAATCAGCTCTTCTTGTGCATGATGCACTTCTTCTGTCCGAGCAGGCAATTCTTCCATGGACCGTCGATAAACAATTGTCACCTCATCTGCGCCTAAACGCTTAGCCGTTCGTGCCGCGTCCATAGCCACATTACCTCCGCCGACCACAACAACCTGTCGACTTCGCTTAATAGGTGTTTTTGCATCTGTCTCATAAGCCTTCATTAAATTGACTCGCGTTAAGTATTCGTTCGCTGAATAGACGCCATTTAAACTCTCTCCAGGTATCTTCATGAATCTTGGCAATCCGGCACCACTGCCAATAAATACAGCGTTAAATCCTTGTTCTTTTAACTGATCAATGGTATAAGATCGTCCAATCAGTGTATCTGTTTGAATATCAACTCCTAACTGCAATAGTTTTTCTTTTTCTTTTTCAATCAATTTTTTTGGTAAACGAAACTCAGGAATACCATAGGTCAAGACACCTCCAATTTTATGCAAGGCCTCATATATGACAACCTGAACACCTTCTCGTGCAAGTTCTGCTGCACAGGTCAGTCCTGCAGGGCCCGAACCTATAACTGCTACTTTTTTATTAATCTTTTGCTTAATCTTTTTTATATTCGGACTTAGCGCATCTTGTTCAATATAATCGGCTACGAAACGTTCCAATCGTCCAATAGCCACTGGCTCTCCCTTTATTCCACGAACACATTGACCTTCGCATTGATTTTCTTGAGGACATACTCGGCCACAAATAGCTGGAAGGCGATTTTCTGAAACTAAAATATTATATGCTTCTTGAATATTCCCTATCTTGACCTCATGGATAAAGTCAGGTATAGACACATTAACCGGACATCCTCTAGAACAAGGAGCATGCTTACATTCTAAACATCGCTTGGCCTCTGCCATGGCTTCCTCAAGTATATATCCACTGACTACTTCTTCAAAGGTTTCATTACGTAATAAAGGGTCTAATTCCTTAATAGGTGTCTTCATCAACAGGTTCACACAATCCCCCCTTCCAATCGACATTGATGGTTCTCTTGGTCTTTATAAATACCCTGCCGCATAATAGCTTCATCAAAGTCCACTTGATGGCCATCAAAATCAGGGCCATCAACACAGGCAAACTTTGTCTGACCACCGACAGTGACACGGCATCCACCGCACATTCCTGTTCCATCAACCATAATCGGATTTAGACTTACGTTCGTTGGTATTTTAAACTTTCGCGTCACTTGGCAAACAGCTTTCATCATCACTAGTGGTCCAATTGCAATCACTAAATCATAGTTAGTATCTTTCGTTAAAATCTGATCAATAACCTCTGTCACAAATCCTTTTTGACCTAATGTTCCGTCGTTGGTGGCAAAATAACAGACATCACTTATGTCTTCAAATGCTTCTTTAAATATAATATATTCTTGACTTCGTCCTCCTAATACTGCATCCACTGTTGCTCCGGATTCCTTCAGCTGTTTTGCTTGAGGATATAGTGGCGCTATACCTACACCCCCACCAACAAGAAGAATTTTTTTATATCCTTCTATCGGAGCCGGCTCTCCTAGAGGACCCAATACATTAGGAATGGACTCTCCGACTTGAAAAAGGGCTAATTTTTTTGTTGAATATCCCACCGCCTGAACAACCAAAGTAATGGTACCTGTTTGTCGATTTATATCTGCAATTGTAAGCGGAACACGTTCCCCATCTTCTTCAATAACCACAATGACAAACTGTCCTGCTTTTGCGTTCCTAGCTACATGGGGTGCTTCAACTTCCAATGAATAAACGAGGTCATTCCATTGTTTACGTTGAATAATCTGATTCATAATTTACCTCTCTTGTTAAAAAAATAACTACTTTTGTCAAATCTATTGACTTTACGGCTTCTTTTTACTATTATTGACTTACAAAATAGATTTTAACCTAAATTCAAAAGAAAAACTCACACTTATTTGAAAAAAAGCAAGATTTTTGAATGAATATGATATTTTTTTAACAATTTAAAACCGATTAAAGGAGACTTCATGCTAAACTCATTTAACAGCCACCTGGAAAAACTTGATGGCTATGAAACCGACTATGTGAAAATACTTTATTATGATTTACCGAAAAATTTTTCAGATATCTACAGAACTCATAGCTATGCTAGGTTTTGCACAATTCTTGACGGAGAAAAATCGATTCAAGTAAATAATAAAAGCTTTAGTTATTCTACAACTGAATCCCTTCTCTTACCGGCACATTCAAAAGTCGAAATGACCATTGAAAAACCTACACAAGCACTCGTTTTTGAATTAAGTGATGAACTCATAAACTCCGTTGTTAAAAAAACCTCAAAAGAGATTCCACGCAAGACAAATACTAAACTTCAAGAAGTGCTAGTTAATAATTTACATAGCAACATTCGAGAGGATGTTACCCTTCTTATGGATAAGAGTAAGAACAAACGCGAACAAGATCCTTTCTTAATTGATCTCTATGCCCAGAAACTCATCTATGACTTACTCGAGTTTGATCAGGCTTCTTCCGTTATTATGCATCAATGTCAAACCCCCATGGATCAAGCCAAACAGTGGATTCACTCTCATATACATGAAACTTTCTCGGTCAAAGATGTTGCTGCAAGACTCAATATGAGTGAGTCGAATTTTTCCCATGCCTTTAAAAAACATTTCAACATCACACCCCAAAAATACATTCATCTATGCAAACTTGAAGCTTCTCTCAAATTATTAAAAGCCACATCCGTTACAGATGTAGCTTTTAGCTTAGGATATGAGAATCCCTCATATTTTATTCATTTGTTCAAACGGAAATATGGAATAACACCAAAACAATATCAGATGAAACATCATACATGAATGTTGTTTATTAGTAGGTTTTGAGCATGATCTCGTTCCATATATCTTCATGAATCTCAATACCAGATTCACGCTGTTCTATTCGGGTTGCATAAGCGCGCTCCCCTGGATAGCGAACTGGTCTATCTGTGCGGTCAAGTTCCGATGCTTTTATGTAGTCTAACGTCTGATTAACCGTCGCTTCAATATCTTCAGAATTATTCACTTTCCTTGGATCAATCGCAATAAACACTTGGCTAATACTGGTCTCTTTAGGTAGTTTTCCAATGTTTTCTACACTATTGCCTCCTGATAAAGCAGAAGCCATAAGGTCTAAGACAAGCGAGAGCCCTGAACCCTTCCAAAATCCCATCTGAAGTACACGAGAGGTTTCTAATATTTCATCTGGGTCTTTCGTGAGTTGACCGTCACGGTTAAAACCACCATCAATGGATAATTGTCTATTTTCCAAACTTGCCGTTGTTAAATTCCCATAACTAAATTGGGCCATTGCCATATCTAGAACTACGTGCTCTTGATTCGCTCGGGGCATAGCAATCACCATAGGATTATTTCCAAGTCGACAATCTGTTGCTCCCCATGCCGGCATATTCGGCATGGTATTTGTCCAACAAAGTCCAATACATCCTGCATCAGCTGCCTGCCATCCATAGGTTCCGCCCCGAAGCCAATGATTGGTATTTCTCAATGCTACAATACCGATTCCGAATTCCTGCGCCAACTCAATTGCTCTATTCATACACAGTTTTGCGTTTGTAATTCCAAAACCTTGATGCCCATCCCATCGCTCAATTGCTCCAAATGAAGCTTGGCAAGAAGGCTCTACATCTTTATCAATAAGGCCTTCGTCAAGAAGATTTAAAACACTTGTAAAGCGATTAATCCCATGAGATACCACACCATCGAGGGTACTATTGGTAATGGTTTCAGCAAGTATTTTCGCTTTATCCTCTGCGATTTCTTTCTTGATTAATATAGTGTAAAGCGTTTCATAGACTTCTTCGTAGCTTATGCGCATAAAATCCTCCTCTATTTCATCTTTAATCGTTGCCCCTGACGAAGAAGTGTTCGTTGTTCCATCATATAGTAATCTAATTTTTCAAGTTCAACTAACATTTGCTTTTCTTCATCCGTTGTTTCAATTATATCAGAAATTCCACCATGATGGATAATAATTCTGCGATCTGCCATCAGAGCTAAGATTGGATCATGGGTGGCTATTAATACGATTTTTTCTTCTTTCACCAAAAGCTTAAGGGCTTTTTTACGATCAATCCCTGCATTTTCGATTTCATCAATCAAAACAATCGGTGATTCACTTAAAATCGCTGTATCTGCAATCATTAAGGCCCTTGATTGACCTCCGGAAAGGCTGGTAATGGGTGTATCTAACTCAAATGATTCCCCTGCTAACTTATTTGCAGCCATAATAATTTTATCGATTGCACCTTCAATATCTTCAATCATTCGACTTGCTGCGTGAAGTTCTAAAAACTCCTGAACCGTCAGGTCCATAACAAAATTCATATTTTGTGATAATTGTGCTACGAGTTTATTGCCCGATGAAAACCGCCATTTTTTATCCGGTGTCTTCTCATTGATCAAAACACTTCGACGTGTTGGCGTATCCTTGTCTGCTGTCCATTCAATGTCTGCCAGCAATCGGCTCTTACCTGATCCTGTCGGCCCGACGATAGCAACAATCTCACCTTGTTGAATGTGCAATCGTTCATATTCTTCCGGTTCTTTGAATTTATTGGTTCCGGGCAAGAGTGTAAGAGACCTCACTTTATCCTCATCTTTAATTCCTAAAAATTCAAACATTTGCTCGACATAGGCGTAGTAGGCTTCAATGCTTTGCCCCACATCAATAGCAAAATCTTCACGCTCCTCTTCGGTCAGCTGATTATACGTCTCTATAACACTTAAGGAAGGATCAGAAAATCGGTCCTTATGTTCTTCAAAATAACTTTCCATAAAAGGATACTGCTCGATAACTTCATGAATTTTTAATCGTAAAAACTGCTCTCTATCCATTTTGATCACCTAGGTCCATCTTTCTCACATTTCCCATCTGATAGTCTTCGCCAATGCGTCGTTCACCCAAACAATAAGAACACAACGCCGACGGCATAGAAAAACGTAATTCTTTTCCCTTCACCGTATCAATGTGCGCCTGATCATCATAGATAAGTGTACTAAGTTCATAGGCGCCTTGACCGGTTAATCCATTGATGTTCATGGTCATTGCTTTAGGATTTACTGAACGTACTCTTGATGCAAATACTTCCCGTTCCGCTTGAGAGACAATATCCCCTTTTGTAATCACAACAATATCTGCGGACTTTAACATTGGTCCGATTTTCTTGGGAGTGTTTATACCCGAAAGATTATCAATCACGCAAATCGCCTGAACTTCTTTAATATATGGGGAACATCGGTTACAAAGGCCTGCACTTTCAGTAATAAGCACGTCCACCTCTTGTTGAAGCCCCCACTGTACAACTTCTTCAATATTAGAAACAAAATAATGATCTGGGCATAAGGCTCCAGATAGTCCTTTTTTTACCGGAACACCTAGTTTTTCATATAAAAGATCATCATCTGTATATAAACAATCAAATTTTACAACACCCACTTTGAGTTCACGTTGTTGCAATGCAGCAATCGTTTTTATAATCACGGATGTTTTTCCGGATGACGGTGGTCCTGATACTGTTACTAAATTCATCTTAAGCACCTCCATTAAATGCATGCATACACTCATCAATCAATTCGCCAATATCATGGGCTTGAATAAAGTCCCAACCTAGCCACTGATAGGAGTTTTCCGAGGCAATACGATTGTCCACCTGTGGATGCACACTTGGAAACCGTCCATTATGACTTAAAATCTCTCCAACTTCTTTGGATGCAAAAAAATCAACAATGGCTTGTAAGCTATCTTTTTTTGATTTTTTACTCAACATAAAAATCGGACTAATAATCGCTCCATCTTCCGGCCAAATGGCTTTCATGGGACTTCGTTCATGGACCATTTTCGTGAAAAAGTAGGGCATAATCGTTACAAGAGGTTGTTCTTGCTTTGTATTGGACTTAACCATTTCTGCCGGATGCATGCTTTTCATTAATGTTTTACCAAGCTTTTTGACCCCATCGATGCCATAGTTTTTATAGATATTGAGTAGAATGGCATTAAATAGGTCAAAATCGCCAACCGGTAAACTCACTTGATTATCGAAGGCTCCTGTTAATAAATCCGCCCAAGTTTTAGGCATTTCACGCTCGCCAAGCGCCTGGGTGTTTATCAAAAAGATAGCCGGAACCACACCCAGAACAGAATAGTCTCCATCGGGATCTTTTAAGGAGTATGATGCATTGTCAAAATCCAAATTGTATCCATCCCACCGAGTTAAATCTTCAAAAACCTTTTCTGCCTTGTAGTGCCCCATTAACTTTTTATCAAAGAATAGGTCAAACCCTGCCGATAAGAAAACATCTGCTAACTCATCTTCATGTGGACTATTCTCTAACGTCTCTTTTATCCAGTCAACGCCCATTGAAGCCGCTTTGAGTTCATAGTTAATATCATTTTTATAGGTATCTTCTTGGCCTTCCAACCAAGCTTCAAAGCCTTCCAACAATGGAATACGTACCGGACACGGTAAAATCCCTTGTATATTAATGGAGGCATCTGTCTTTCGCTCATGTTCAATCAGTGTTGTATCGGTTCCTTTTCTCTGTTCATTTATCACAGATTCTAATTCTTCAAGAAATAATTCAACATTCATTTTTTTTGATTTGGCAACCGTTTCTAGGGTTAAGTTTTTACCTACTTTTTCAAGCATTTGTTGATCTTGTACTTGGGTCAATCCTTGACTTATCAAAAAATCTTTAACTTCAGGGTATCTTATCACTATATTATAAAGTGTATCTGTTTTTTTCATTATAATTCCTTTCCGGTGAATGTTATTGTACCATACCCTTAGTATATCAGAGATAAAACCCCACCTTTGTAGCTATAGCTACTTATTGTCGCTTTCTAAATACAGGCCTTGTAATTCATGCAAAAGACGTCCCGTAATTCCCCACACCGTTACGTTTTCCAGAGGATACACAAAAATCTTGCGATATCCCAAATCCCATTCGTCTTGATAAATGCCCGGTAATCTTAATTGTTTGGTCGGAAATAACTGCTTTTTGATTCCTTCAAGGTTATACTCATAATCATATGCTTTTAACTTAATGTGATATTCTAGAGGTTTTTGGTGGATAATTTCTTCATAAGGCACTAAAATAATTTCCTCAACCTCCGTTGGATTATACGATGAAAAATAACTTTCCTTCCATTGAATCTTCCCAACATAAGCGTGGATGACCGAGCGATGCTGATGAACCATAATGCCTAGTTTACCTAAGACTTGAATATCTTCTTGAGCAACACCTAACTCCTCAATCGTTTCTCGAACAGCTGTCACTTTTAAACTTATATCTTCTTTTTCTTTGCGCCCTCCCGGAAAGGACATTTCTCCGGGTTGGCTAACATATGTGCTACGTTTTTCAAAAAGAATATAATCACAATCCTTATAACTTACAATAGGTATAAGCACTCCCGATTCAAACATCTGATCTTCAGCAATGATCCGCTCTTTATTATTTTCTAGATGAAGTAAACGCTTAATTTTATCAGCATCCATAGTGATTCCCTTTCTTTGGTTTTGACGATTTTTTATGGTATACTAAATATATCCTTTCATATGGCCGATATATTTAATGTAATTAAATGCCATAGGAAGGCATTCACGATATTCAAGGAGGAATGCATATGTTTAATTTTAATGTGAACCCGAATCATCAGGCTCAAGTTAATGCATCAACAAACTCTGCTATAAATAAGACAGCAAATAAACAGCCCAAGGAATCTGAACAAGAAAAAATTCCGACTGATTCCTACGAAGCTCAAAAAGTCAAACAAAAGGATAATAAAACATATACCGTCGACTTAGAAAAAGTTCGCGCTATGAAAGAAGAAGCCGATCTTCGAATGCTTGAACTTTTTAGAACGACAGCGAAACAAACCACTGAAAAACAAATCTCAGGACCTCGTAGCGATTCTTCCATCATGACCTTAGAATTAACCGAAGAATTGTCAATCGAATATACGGCTGAAGATGTCGAGCAAGCTCAAAAAGATCTAGCCCCAGGTGGCTATTGGAGTGCCGATGAAACATCGACACGTTTAGTTGATTTTGCTAAAGCTCTTTCCGGTGGCGATCCTGCAAAAGCCGCTATGTTAAAAGATGCTTTTGAACAAGGTTTCAAAGAAATTGAAGAAATGTTTGGTGGTACACTTCCGGATATTTCTTATGAAACTTATGATTTGACCATGGAAAAATTTGATCAGTGGGCAAACGAAACAGAATAATAAAGACGTGATACTTTGAAGTGAGCACTTAGGTGCTCACTTTTCTATTGACCTTATTTATATTTCGTGTATAATATTAATTGATATTGATTATCGTTTGCGTTCGGTTCTTATTCTATTTGTGTATTATTACACGTTGCGTTATACTTAATATAACAAGAATCTTTGCAAATTTCCATATATATTTAAGAAGGAGGTAATTTATGTTACAATCATTGACATTTGTACTATCCGGGCAAGCCGGTCAAGGTCTTGCAACTATTGAAAAATTACTTAGTCAAGCTATTAAAAATGACTACTATGTTTTTAGCACTCCCGAAGTGATGAGTCGTGTTCGCGGCGGTAATAACACCGTAGAAATCCGCGTCGCATCCCAACCTGTTGATGCCTATAAACATACCATTGACATACTTTTTTTGCTCAACGATCATTCTTTTTATCGTTTACATGATCGTATTAATGAGAACACCGTTATTTTTGGCGAAAAAGATTTTATTGAGGAAGACGTCCTAAATACTACCGGGGCAACCTTTTCAGAATTAAAGTTAGAAGATTTAGCTTCAGATGCAGGTAGCACACTATATAGCAACACCGTTTTATTTGGTTTTATCAGCGGATTACTTGATTTAGATACCAAAAATGGTGAAGATCCCATTCGTAAAAATTTCGAATCAAAATCAGACAAAATTATTGAAAATAATATTAAAGCTTTTCATAAGGGTTATGAACTCGGAAAATCATATGATCGCAAAATTACTATTGAAAAAACTGATATCATTAAAAATCACCGCATTATAAGCGGCACAGAAGCTGTCGGCATAGGCGCTCTTGCTGGTGGTGTTAACTACATAGCTTCTTATCCAATGTCACCTGGTACAGGTCTTCTACAATATCTCGCGGACAAAGGAAACGATTTTGGTGTTATTGTTGAGCAAGCCGAAGATGAAATCGCTGCACTTAATATGGGAATCGGCGCTTGGTATGCAGGTGCTCGTTCGATAGTAACAACATCTGGTGGTGGATTTGCATTAATGGAGGAGGCTGTGAGTCTTGCCGGAATTACCGAATCCCCTTGTGTTATCCATATTGCTCAACGTCCCGGCCCCGGTACCGGCCTTCCAACACGAACTGAGCAAGCCGACCTTAATTTAGTCGTCTACGCCGGTCACGGAGAGTTCCCTCGTATTGTTCTTGCTCCCGGATCTATTAATGACGGTGTGCTACTTACACAGAAAGCTTTTTATCTTGCTGATAAATATCAGGTTCCTGTGTTTGTATTAACAGATCAGTTCTACGTAGACAGCAACTTCTCCATTGAGCCTTTAGAATTATCTGATCAATATTTAGAATCGCATATTGTTGAATCTGATGAAGATTACTTGCGATACAAAGTAACTGAAAATGGATTAAGTCCAAGAAGTATTCCTGGTTACGGAAAAGGTTTAGTCAAGATTGATAGTGATGAGCATGACGAGCGTGGTAGCATCACCGAAGATTTTAATGTTCGAGTCACCATGAACGAAAAACGACTTAGCAAGCAAGACCTCATTCTCCAAGAATATATAGAACCTGAACTTATTGGACCGAAAGATTATAAAAAACTTATTATTAGTTGGGGATCAACCTATGGGGTTATAAAAGAAGCTGTCCAAAGTACGGACCATGAAGACCTTGCATATCTACATCTCAAAGAAGTCTATCCACTTCATGAATCAATTACCAAGTACATCGATCAGGCTGATGATGTAGCTATTTTTGAGATTAATGCAACAAGCCAATTGGCTAATCTAATTAAGCTTCATCTTGATCGTGATATAAAAACACGAATCAACAAATATAACGGTACCCCGTTCAGCATTGAAGAAATCGATGCAAATATTAAGGAGGTGTTCTAATGAAACCTTATGAATTTGATTATGACTTAGATATTGCTTGGTGTCCCGGATGCGGTAACTTTCAGATCAGAAATTCCATCGTGAATGCCCTTCGAGATTTAGACATTGATCCAACGCAACTGGTCTTGTCGTCCGGAATTGGCCAAGCTGCAAAAATGCCCCAATATATTAATACCAATTATTTTAATGGACTACACGGTCGTGGTATGCCTGTTGCCGTCGCTGTCAAATCAGCAAATCCTGAATTAACAGTCATTGCAGAAGGTGGCGATGGTGATATGTATGGCGAAGGCGGTAATCATTTTATCCACAATATTCGTCGCAATCCAAACATTGTTCACATCGTACATAATAATATGGTTTATGGTTTAACCAAAGGACAAGCTTCCCCAACCAGTCAACTTGACTTTATTACACCTGTTCAGGTAAACGGTGTTCGTAATAAGCCCTTTAACCCTTTAGCTGTTGCTTTAAGCTTAGGCGCAACATTTGTTGCTAGAGCTTTCTCCGGCGATCCGGATAAAACCACAGAAATTATCAAGCAAGCCATTCAACATGATGGTTATGCCCTTGTTGATGTATTTCATCCTTGCGTAACCTTCAATAAGGTCAATAACTTCAAATGGTTCAAAGATAATACCTATTATCTTGATGATGATTATGATAAGAGCAATGTAAAAAATGCAATAGATAAAGCGTTAGATCTTGAAAAATACGCGCTTGGTGTTCTATATCAAAATGAAGGCGAAAAGTCTTTCGAAGATCAACTTCATGTATATGAAGAAGATAAGACACCTATTGTTAAGCGGAAAAGAAACATCAAAGATGTTGAGGCACTTTTAAAAGGCTAGTATTTTTTATACAAACTTTTTTATAACAAAAGAAGAGGCTTGCAAAAAGCATGCCTCTTCTTTCTTTTTATCTTTTTCTCATCTATCCTTTAATAGCACCTGCCACCATACCTTTAATAATTTGTTTACTAAAAACAAAATAGAATACGATAATTGGCGACATGGTTATAAGCATGGCTGCCATGATTTTCGTATAATCCGAACTAAATTGACCTGTAAACTGAGTCATTGCTAATGGAACGGTTTGCAAACGTTGATCTCGAATAAGCACCAGCGCAAATGAGAATTCATTCCATGTCGCAAAGGTTTGAATAATTCCAATCGTCACTAAGATGGGTTTACAAATCGGTAAAATGATGCGAAATAACGTTGATGTAAAGCTACTTCCATCAATGTTGGCCGCTTCTTCTAACGAAACCGGAATACTCTTAACATACCCTTCCACTAAAAATATTGCAATGGGTAAACCAAAAGCAACATATGGAATAATTAATGTAAACCACTTGTTTCCCAAGTTCGTCGCCCTAAACACAACATAAATGGGGACGAGAAGTGAGTGAATCGGTATTAACAGTCCCATAAGAAACATAACATATAGAATTCGATTACCTCTAAAACGAACGCGTGATAAAATATATCCCACTATAAATCCTAAAAATATAATTAATACAATTGATAAAACCGTTGTTCGAACACTATTAAGAACTGATTCAAAAATATGATAATCTGCATTTGTAAGAATGCGAACATAGTTTTCAAAACTCGGATTCTCGGGTAAGCCCATAATATTTGCATTAAAATCTCTTTTTTGCTTTAATGATGAATAAAACATCCATACCAGTGGAAATATACATGATAATGAAAAAATTCCTAAAGTAACATTTAAGAAGATTGCCAATAGTTTGGTCTGTATCGTTTTCATATTATACAACCTCCTTGTCTGAGGATAATACTTTGGTTACCAGTTGAAAAGCGCCAATAACTAATAAACTTAATACAAAAATTCCAATGGATATTGCACTACCATATCCCATATTCTGTTGCATAAATGAAACTTTATATCCATATAAAGCCATAACCATTGATGCATTTCCCGGCCCACCTGTCGTCATAACAAAGATGTGGTCAAAAGCTTTCATATTCCCTGCAACACATAATGTAACACAGACTAACAAGGTATTCTTAATTAAGGGAATAATGATGTATATGGCACGTTGAACTGCATTGGCTCCATCAATTTCCGATACCTCTATAATTGACTTATCAATTGACGAGATTGCTGACAATAAAATAATCATAAAATACCCGATAAATTGCCATATTAATGGAATGGCGATAAGTAGCATAACAAGGTCCGGTTCATTTAACCAAACTTTCGTATGTTCTTCTTGTCCGATAAATTCTAAAATCCAATTCAAGATCCCACGACGATAGTCAAAGACCATTGTCCAAATAAAACCAATAGCTACCGCAGCTATAGTACTTGGAAAAAAACCAAAGGTTCGATGAATTCCTTTGAATTTTACCAATTTCGAATTAATCATAAGCACAAAAAGAAGTGCCAGTCCAATCTGTCCAATAATACAAGCAATAACCAGAAAAATATTATGCTGAAACGACATCCAAAATATTTCATCATTCATCAGCGTTTTGAAATTTTCTATGCCAATAAAACTTTTATTGGGTCCACCTTGCCATTCAAAAAAACTATAATATCCAGCTGTAACTAGCGGAACAAATACAGCAAAAACATAAATAGCTACCGGAATTAGTAAATACGCAAAGATTACTCTATTTTTAGGTCGTATTGAATTAAGCATGTTGCGCCTCCCTTTTAACGTATATTATACAGGCCTCACATAAATAGTTACTATGTGAGGCCTATATACATTAATACACTTGAAAATTAATAGTTTGCTTCATATGATGCTTGAGCATTCTCAGCAACCGTTTGCGGATCGATATCCCCATTAAGCATCATTTGTAAGTCTGTATTTAAAACATCCCAAACAGCACTTGAAATATATGAATCATAAATCTCACATGCTTTATTATCTACATAAGAATAGTTGTAAAAATCAACTGTGAATTGATCAAAGTTGGACAAGTCCACATTATCCACTTTTGTAAGTCCGCCTAAGGCATAGTTTGCTCCAACATATTCCGCAAAATCCGGTCCTGTTACTTTGTATGCCAAGTCAATAGCTGCTGCTAATTTCTCAGGATTATCCGCGAGTTTTGAATTAATGGCAACGGCGAATCCCATACCAATAGCATGTGTTCTTGTTGTCGCATCTGCACCTGCAGGTTGAGGAATAACTGCAAATTTCGTTGTATCATACATTTCTGTTCCTTCTAAAACTGATTGAATATAAGACACATCCCAGTTACCGCCGATAAAAGCTGATGCATCACCTGCAATAAACAATTCTCGAGCATCTTCATTATTAATTGCATTGAAATCAGGATTAAATACACCCGATGTAAAAATATCTTGTGTAAATTGTAAGGAATCTACAAATTCTTGATCTGTAAAAGCAGCTCCTGATTTATCAACCATTGAGTAAAACCAGTCATTACCGGTAAATCGGTTACCTACTGCTGATAAGAAACATGAATTCGCTTGCCACTTACCACTATTACCAAAAGCAATTGTATCCATTCCTTGTTCTTCAAAGAATGCATCTGCTTCCATGACTTCATCCCATGTTTCCGGGAATGTGTCATAACCTGCTTCTTGCCAAATAGCTTGATCATAGACCACAACCGTCGTTGTTCCACCCGTTAATACCGGCAAGCCGTATATACTATCATTGTAAGTAAATGGGAAGAAAAAGCTATGATCATACTGGTCATTGTATGGTGAACTATTGATAATCTCTGTCATATCCATGACTAATCCTTGCTCCGCCCACGCACGCGTGTTCATACCCTGTAATAAAAACACATCAGGAAGGTCGTCTGCAGCTGCTAAGGTCGCAATTTGTGTCTTGTAATCGTCATTTGCTAAAACATTTTGCACTAATGTAATATCTGGATTTGCTTCATCCCATTCTGTAACCATGGTACGGAATCCGTCAGATCCACCATTTCCTTCTGATTCTTCAGATGTTGAGAAATGCATTAAACTAAGTTCGCCTGTATATGCTCCGTTCTCTTCTGTTGAAGTATCATCTGTTGATGTGTCTTCTGTTGACGTATCTTGGGTTGAAGTATCATCCGTTGATGTGTCTTCTGTCGACGTGTCTGTAGTATCGTCTGTTTGTCCACATCCAGCGAATAAAGCTGTGATTAAAAAAACAACCATAAATACGCTTACCAATTTTTTCTTCATAACTAAACCTCCATTTTAAAATATTATTTGACTTAATTTCTATATAAACACCGCTAAAAACGGTAATTATATCGTATTTAACTCAATAAAGTTAAACTTCATTGTGATATTTAACATTATTCTCGAAGAAATATATTTTTTAATGTTCACTTTCTATAAATTATAATACACTATAAATTATTTTATTGCAAGTAATATTAGCTTATTTTAGTTTAAAAAATAAAATAATTTAATTAGTGAACACGTGTCTATTAGTTAAAATTAATTAAGCAGTAAGTATCTACATACTTACTGCTTAAGCTTTTCTCAAATCATAATATTCAATTCAACCGGGCAATGATCACTCCCCATAATATCCATATGAATTTTTGCATCAACAAGATATTTTTCAAAATTTCTCGATGCAATAAAATAATCAATTCTCCATCCCGTATTATTTTCTCTTGCCTTGCCCATATACGACCACCATGTATACATATCCCTCGCATCCGGATAAAAGTATCTAAAGGTATCAATAAATCCCGCACTCATTCGGTTGGTTTGCCAATTTTTTATGTCGATTTCTTCATGGGCAACATTAAGGTCGCCACAATAAACTAGGGGTTTCTTTTGATTTAATGCTTGTAAATACGGCTGCACGAATACCGTTTACATTCCATGATATTAATTTTAACTCTTGGCTCATTTTCTCTCCTTCATCTACATTTTAAATTTTCGTTTTAGTCCATTGGCATTCATATATCTCAGCTTTCCAAAAATAGGACGTTCTTTCCAACCATGATCATGTTTTCCAAAGCACCACGCAACACCTGTATAGCCATTTGGATCTCTGCCATCAATAAAATAACGATTGTTAAGATATATGGCATGCTCATAGGCCTCCTGATAGGATGGGCTCCATTCGAGAATTTTTTTACACCAATACATACGCATATAATTGTGCATATAACCGGTTTCAACCATTTCCCTCATTGCATCATTCCAATATGGGTCATGGGTATTACACTTAATCAACTCCTCCAATGTATATATATATTCACGTTCATCATCTCGATGCATTGCCATGGTTTGATAAGCCCAACCATCTGTCATTTTATCAAACTGATCATACCCTTGTGTATAATATACATAGTTGTAGGCAAGTTCTCTGCGAATAAATACTTGTTCAATAAAGCCATCCACCGACTCTTGATCAATATAGTTTCCAGCACTTTTTTGTTCTGATACATATTTATAAAGTCGCTTCAAAATTTCCAAAGAACTTATCTGGCCAAAATGAAGATACATACCCATACGTGATGTATTTCTTGTCACAGGAGATGGGTCCTTATACTTATTGAGTTTACTTTCAAAAAATTCTTCTAGCGTCTCAATCGCCTTTGAATATCCACCCTGATATTTTTTTGAAGGTTTGACGGATTCATCTACCCCAAGGGAATCTATTAAACCTTGATAATCTTGACGGATCAAGTCCTCTGTCATATCACAACGATCTATGTTTTTAATCAATGATATTTTCCATTTCTTTTTGACCTTATCTTGAATAGGTTGATGATCATAATTGGGATACAGACGCCATAACTTTGGACGAATAGTTCTCGCAGCATGTTCTACCTTCTCAGAAGCAATTGTTACCGGAACGATTAAATCTGTATCAATCTCAATGGCCGTCATAGATATTACTTCTTGTAATTGCTGCACAAGTTCTTCCCGCCATTGACGTTGATGCCTTAAATATCCTTTATCCATAACCAGCATTTTTGCATCCTTGATATACTTTAGCACACCTTCAAGCGGATGACTTTTTTCCAAAACAAAGCCGATGCCTTTTTCCTTTAGGGTATCTGCAACTTCCGCTAATCCCTCAAGCATAAAATGATAATGTCGTGCATTGGCCCCCACATAATTTGGTGTCACACAAAAAACAACCAGTAAGGGTAAATCATATTCATTAGCTTGATCAATGGCATAATTCAAGGCATGATTATACGATACCCGTTGCGCTTGTTGCATCCAATACAGAACATATTTGGAATGCTGAGCACCCTCTCCATAACTATATACTTCAATTCGCCCTTCTTCAATCATACCACTCAAGCCTCCTTATTCTGATTCTGGAATAATCTCCGGAAGTTTTTTTCTCCCCGGAATGGTCCATCCTCTCTCTGAAATATAGACACCGCAAAGAATTAAACCACATCCAACATACATTAATGGTGTAATCGCTTCCTTTAAGACAATAGCCGATGCCGCCATGGTATACAAGGGCATCAGATATATATAATTACTCGTTTTAACCGCACCAATAAGACGTATTGACAAGTTCCAAAAAACATAACAAATCCCTGAAGCAACAATTCCCAAGAAAACAATATGTATCCATCCGTTTCCTTCAAATAACGGAGCGAAGTTGATTCCACCTTCTAAGGCAAAAACGAAGGGAGTAGCTATAATAATCCCATAGAAAAACGTCCGCCGCGTAATGATAATCGAAGAAATCGTTCGATCCATCTGCTTCAATGCAAGCGAATAAAAACCCCAGATGACAGCTGCCATAATTGCCAAGAAGTCACCAAATCCATTGAGTTTTAGGACAACTTGTCCATTAAACACAATAATTCCAACCCCTAGCATAGCAAGAATAAAACCAATGAGTATTTTGAGTTCAAATCGTTCATCTTGCTTAAACACATGCAAAATAATCGAAACAAATAGGGGCGCTGCTGCAAGAATCAAGCCCGTATTTGAAACCGAGGTATATATCATTGCCGAATTTTCCAGCATAAAATACCCAAATACTCCTGTTACTCCAGCTATTAAAAAAATAGATTCTTCTCGAAAGCTCCTAAAGGGGTGATGTTTTGGACGAATAATCCACAAACCTACATAAGCAAGCACAAAGCGCATATACATAATTTCTAAAGGTGAATAGTCATCTAAAAGAATTTTACTAGATACAAATGTGACTCCCCATACAAATGCAACAAAAGCTGCCAAAAGGTGTCCTACTTTATTTTTCATGAATTAATCCTCACTTTGATTTAATTTTTTCCAAAACATCCGATCTTCTCTTGGTGGAAGCTCAAAAGAACCTTTTCCACGAAGTGTAACCTCTTCTTTGTCAATACCATGATACTCGGCTATAATTGTAGCCACTTTTTCTCGACATCGATGGCCCTGACATGATCCCATTGTAGCTCTCGTACGCCTTTTAACACCATCGATGTGATCAATATACAAGCCACGACTTAAGGCATCAATAATTTCACTTTTAGATACTTGCTCACATAGACAAACAATATCTTTATCTTGTTTTTGTATAATTGGCGGTCGATTCGGATTAAAGCTTGGGTCCTCTATAAGCTCAAGACCGGATTGACTTAATTCTTCCGCAATATATTTTGCAATCGCAGGACTAGATGTAAGCCCTGGTGATTCGATCCCCGCAGCCTGAATAAATCCCGGAACTTTACTTCGCCCCACAATAAAATCATGGGTTGAACTTGTTGCACGAAGTCCCGCAAACGATGTTAACATAAAACGCATATCAAAATCCGGAACCGAGTGTCTTGCTGTGTCCACAATATATTTTAGTACATCTTCATTGGTTCCTATTTCATCTCGCGTATCCACTTCTTGTGCATTCGGTCCCAACATTAGATTTCCATGATATGTTCGTGTTACCAAAATACCTTTTCCTTTATGAGAAGGTGTTTGAAACAAAACATGTTGTGCCAAGTGTCCTTGTTTTTTATCCAAAAGAATATATTCACCTTTTCTGGGAATAATATAAAAATCATCAATGCCAAGCATTTTTGCAATACGGTCACTAAAAACACCTGCCGCATTGACAATATAATCGGCGTGATAGATTTCCTCTTTTGTGACAACACAAAAATCATGTTCGCCATCTTTATCCAGGTCAATATTTACGACTTCCGTGTTTAAAAAAACATCGACACCATTTTGTATTGCATTATCACAAAGCGCAATCGTTAACTCATATGGTGATGTCACTCCTGAGGACGGACAATATAGTGCGTGCTTTACATCTTCAGAAACATGTGGCTCCATTGCAATAACTTCCTCACGATTCAAAATCTGCAAGTCATCCACACCATTTTTCTCACCATTATCTTTTAGGTCTAATAATTTTTGATAATCCTCTTCATTATATGCCAAAACCAAAGATCCGCATTCTAAGTACCCAAAATGTAGCTCTTCATCAAGCTTTGCATACATCCGATTACCACGGCGTGAAAAATATCCTTTTCTCGTTCCTGCTTTTGCATCAAAACCACCATGCACTATACCGCTATTTGCTTTTGATGCACCACAGCTCACATCATTTTCCTTTTCAAGGACCGCAATATTTACTTGATAACGACTAAGTTCTCGTGCGATTGCGCATCCAATGACGCCCGCTCCTATAATAACCACATCATATTTTTTCATATAAGCTCCTTTTCATAAATGAATTCAACACATTTTTTAAATGCCGTTGGTAAAGAAATGTCTTGATCCGTCGACTTAATAGTTTCCGGTGATTCAATCGTATCTACTCGATTCCAAACATTCGGATCTTCAATAAGAAATAGATGCATATTCCAAATCACATGAGAAAAAACATGTTTTATAGGTCCAACGCGTTGAACGGATGTCGGCTGAAGCCTTATACCAAATTGTTCATCCATGTAATCTTGAACACGTCGATGTTGAAGAAATGCATTCACCTCTGATTCTATATCTTCAACAAAGTCTTCTTCAATCATTGGAAATCCCCAAAGGGAAGCAAGAAGCCCTTCCGAAGGGCGTTTAACAAAGAGCATCTCCTGATTTTGGTGAAAGACAAATATAGGAAGGGATACTTCTTTTTGTTTCTTCTTCTTTGGTTTATTGGGAAGGTCTTCAACATGCCCGTTTGCATATCCCTCACAAAAAGTACGGACCGGACACTCTTGGCATCTAGGTTGGCGCGGTCGACAATAGGTTGCCCCTAATTCAATAAGACCTTGATTAAACGCGTACGGGTCTTCCGGAAGCAGAAAGTGGACAAGGTCTTCCATTGAACGTTGTGTCGCTACTTTTGAAACATCTCGTGTATCATTGGTTAATCGCGCCAATACTCTCTTCACATTACCATCAATGGCCGGTTCCTTTACGTGAAAAGCAAAGCTTAATATTGCACCACATGTATAAGGTCCAATCCCCGGCAAGGAAATTAGTTGCGATTTTTCATTAGGAATCCTACCATTATATTTCGCCTGAACTTCAACAGCAAATTGTCGTAATCGAAATACACGGGAATAATAACCAAGACCTTCCCATAGACGATGTAGCTGTTCATCTGAAGCCTTGGCTAGCGACTCAAGCGTCGGCAACTCATCTAAAAATCTCAAATAATAGGGAATCACTGTATTTACTTGTGTTTGCTGAAGCATAATCTCTGAGACTAAAATATGATAGGGATCTTGTGTCTCTCTCCATGGAAGAATGCGTCTCTCTTTATTATACCAATCAACAAGTGTATCGGAAAATTCTCGATCTATTTTTTTTATATTTTCTAATTTTTTCATATGATGATTATACCATAATTCCTTCATTTCGCACACTAAAAGAGACCGAGTAATCTCGGTCCCTTCTAGTACTGCTTATATAATTTTCCATCATATTTGTTTACTTGTTCGGCCTTTATCTTCGACCGCCTACATCAATAATTAGAACTCGCAACATATGTGATTGCTTAGGTGTTAGTTGTGACCACCATAAACTCACTTAAATAACTACGTGTCATACATATCCACCTATTATCAACGACTTCTTTACGTCCATTGATAAACATATGTTGTTACACGCCCCTATTACTATTCGGGGCCTTATCTTACTGCTCGTATAAACCCTACCATTTGGAGCATATCAATCATATCTACCACTCCTTTTGTCAACAAACATGTGTAAGCTTACGATTTATAAGTTTAATAAGGTTAATCCGGATCCAACCTTTGATTATATTATACACCCGACCTTTAAAAAAATCAAGGGTATTATCAGATGTTTTCAAAGTTTTTTATTAAATTGTCGGAATCTTTGTTGATAGTTTTAGAATTGTACTTTCAATTCAAAAATCTGAAAATACTATAATTCTCTATTTTGTGTCGATTAACCGCCCCATAACTTTAATTACTTCATCAACTTTGTCTTCACCCGAATTTTCTTCAAAAGCTTCTTTTACACAGTGATTAATGTGTTGTTTCAGTATTTCCAAATTGGCTCGCTTTAGCAGTCCGTTTACTGCCAAGATTTGGTTGGCAATATCAATGCAATAGCGATCATCTTCTATCATGGTAACAACACTGTCAATCTGGCCTCTTGCTGTTTTCAGCATTTGCATTGCCTTCTTACGTTCATCATTCATAATTAAACTCCTGAAACAGCAGTCACCGTATAGCCAGCTTCTGTTACTGCATCAGATAATTTCTTTTCCTCAACAGAAGTATCCACATTGACAACGGCTGTCTTTGATTCAAGATCAACCATAACGCTTGATACGCCATCAATATTTTTCAAGGCATCTTCTACGCGTCCAACACAATGCATACATGTCATTCCCTCAATGGTAAGTTTTTTCATAATCATCTTCCTTTCATTTGCTTGCGGTTTTCTTATTTGTGATTCTCGTTTATGTGATACCTGTGAAAATGTTGGTTTAAATCGCTTTAATCGTAGAGCATTAGTAACAACGGATACTGAACTGAAACTCATGGCTGCTGCTGCAAACATAGGATTCAATCGTATCCCAAAAGACGTATATAAGACTCCGGCTGCAATCGGTATGCCGACAACATTATAAAAGAATGCCCAAAAAAGATTTTGTTTAATGTTTCGAATCGTTGCCTTGCTAAGTTCAATCGCTGTCAAAACGTCTGAAAGATGGTCTTTCATCAAAACGACATCTGCTGATTCAATAGCAACATCCGTTCCGCTACCAATCGCTAATCCAACGTCTGCTTTTGTCAACGCAACGGCATCATTAATCCCGTCGCCAACCATTGCTACTGATTTTCCTTGAGCTTTGATTTGATCAATAATATCTGCTTTACCATCCGGAAGAACTTCAGCATAGACTTGATCGATACCGACCATTTTGGCAATCGCTTTAGCTGTTTTTTCATGATCGCCTGTCAGCATGATTGCTTCAATTCCTAGCTGTTTTATTTTTTCAATAACTTCCGGCGCTTCATCTTTAATCACATCTTCAACAACAATATATGCAACGATTTGACCTTGAATCGACATGAGTAACGGCGTCTTACCTTCATTTGCAATCTGGTCTAATTCCTCTTGAACTCCAGATAAATCCACATCGTGGTCTGTCATTAACTTTTTATTTCCGATTAATATATCCAAATCGTCCATTCGCGCTTTTACACCATGACCGGGAATCGTATCATAAGTCTCTGCTTTGCGCATGGATACCTTATGTTCTTCTCCGTATTGACTTATTGCCTGGGCATAAGGGTGTTCAGACTGAGCTTCTATACTTACAAGATATTTTAAAATCGTCTTTTGACTAATTTTTGATTCAAAATATCGAATTTTCGTTACTCGAGGTTCACCTCGTGTTAATGTACCTGTTTTATCGAAAACAATAGCATCAATTTTATGTAGTTGCTCTAAGGCTTCACCACCTTTAATAAGCGTTCCATAAGATGCTCCTTTACCTGTTCCCACCATGATTGCTGTCGGCGTGGCTAATCCTAGTGCACATGGACATGAGATTACTAGAACTGAAACACTCATTACAAATGCAAATTCTAATCCATAACCCAATAACATCCAAACAACGAATGTCACAAATGAAATACCAAGGACAACCGGAACAAAATAGCCACTAATTGTATCTGCAAGCTTTGCAATCGGAGCTTTTGTACTTTGCGCATCTTCAACTAGCTTAATAATACCAAATAGCGCCGTTTCTTCACGGAGTTTTGTAACTTTAATCTTTCCAAAGCCTGTCTGACAATAGGTTCCTGCAAATATGGTTTCATTCGTATTTTCCTTCTGAATCGGCAAGCTTTCACCGCTAAGCATGGATTCATCCATTAGCAAACTACCTTCAACAAGCTCACCATCAAGAGGTACTTTATTACCGGCTTTAATTACAAGGATGTCCCCATGAACAATTTCTTTCACCGGCACCATAAATTGCTTTCCTTCACGTTCAACAAGACCCACTTCCGGCGCAAGCTCCATTAAAGCTTCAATAGCTTTTAAGGTTTTTCCCTTCGCACGAATCTCTAAGAATTTTCCAAGGGTAATTAAGGACAAAATCACCACAACCGATTCAAAGTATAAATCATGGGAAAATTGATGTACCCTCTCCATATCATTATACGAAAATCCATAAGCTACTTGGAATACAACATAAAGTCCATAAACAAAGGCTGCCGTTGTTCCCACTGCAATTAAAGAATCCATATTGGGGGATTTTCTAAATAAGGTTTTAAATCCAACAACGTAAAATTCTTTATTTAAAATCATAACGGGAATCGTTAACAACAATTGTACCAGGGCCATAATCAAAAGATTCTGTATGCCACTAAGAAAACTTGGTATGGGCAAACCAACCATGGGACCCATAGCAATATAAAAAATAGGAATTGTGAAAACCACTGAACCAACCAATCGTCGTTTCATGTCCCTAAGATGTTCTTCAACTGGTGATTCGGAACCATTTCGCTTGGATTCTTCCTGATCTGTCTTTAATCGATAACCAATATCCTTGACTTGATCTGCTAATAAAGATTCGTTGACACTATTTTCATCAAATTCAATAACCATACGTTCACTTGCATAGTTTACGTTAACTTTATCAACACCTTCTACTTTTGAAAGCTTTTTTTCGATAGCTAGAGCACATGCTGTACATGTCATACCATCAACTTCATAATTTTTTTTCATTGCGCACCACCTTTCACC
>Ga0163223_100098_pt1 | contig 32726 bp, 23 predicted proteins | sample MSEWel2016_02_17_2_FD_113147 | JGI IMG/M metagenome (GOLD analysis project Ga0163223, IMG submission 113147) | Subsurface microbial communities from deep shales in West Virginia, USA - MSEEL Well Study Marcellus 5H_2016_02_17 ...
TGTTCATCAATTTGCTGCAAGCTTGAAGCAAAATGCTGCAAGCCTGAATGTTTTTCACGGAAGTTTTCAACAAAAAGATTCAACGCTGAACCAAAAAGATGCTCCGTTGAATCAAAATCAGGCGGCGTTGCACCTCCGGGGTGCTCGCTTGAATGTTTTTCATGCTCCGGTGCATCTCCAGGGTGCAAGCGAGCATGTTCGAAGTGGGGGGCCCCACTTCCGATGTACCCCCCTGGGGTGTTAAATAGACCTTATTTTGAATGAAACTAAATTATCGCTATCAAAATTAATTATTCTGTAAACTTAGCTATCTTGTTCCGCTTTATAACAATACACTATGGATTTTCAATGCACAATCACACTTAGCCAGACAACTCATTTATTGGAACAAGAGGTTGATTGGCATTATATTCAAAACGATACTTGAACATGAATCGAGCAAAACAACAGAGATTTACACCCACGTGAGTAAAGAAAGTTTAAAAAATATAAAAAATCCTTTTGATGACCTGGAAGTATAAAAAGGAAAAACCTTACAGGCCAATATCGAAGTTATGAGAAGGTTTTTCCTTATAGATAAACAAGTTCGCAGCAAGGTTAGAAACATAGTACTTCATAATAAAATTAAAATATGATTAATAAAATTGAGAGACTTGTATCAATTGGAAAGTATCGTGATTACACAGCTTCAGGACAAGTTAACTTTAATAAACTAACTTTAATTTATGGAGATAATGGTGGCGGAAAAACAACTTTAACCTCAGTGTTAAGGTCACTTACCTTAGATAATCCTTCGATAATTAGAAGTAGAATTTCTACTGCATATACACAACCTCAGGCTGCTCGAATAACGCAAACTGGAACACCAAATATCCATCATACTTTTGGAGCCTCTGGATGGACTAGACCATTTCCAAATATTGAGATTTTTGACATTCATTTTGTTAATGAAAATGTATACTCAGGATTTGACTTTAATGAAGAGCACAAAAAACAACTTCATCAATTTGTAATTGGTGCTCAAGGCATTGCTATCCAAAACCAAATTGAGCAAAACAAATTAGATAAAGCTAATTCAAGACAAAATCAAACTGCCTTAGAGTTACAATTAATTCAGCAAGTTGGGAACAATTTGACTTCCGAATTAATTACTGGTTTTTTAGCAATACCATCAGCGGAAGCCAATGGAATTGATCAAGCTATAACCGCTGCAGAATTAAGGCTGACAAACGCAAATGCTAATTCTATAATCCAAACTCTACAATTAACGACACCAATTGCTCCTTTTAGTTCAAATATCAATTTTACAACCTTACTAACAGATTTACAGACAACAATACAATCCATTCAAAATCAAACATTAGAACAATTATTCGCTAGCCACTGTCAAGACTTAAATGAAAATACCATTCAGTCACCAGAAAATTGGCTTCAATCTGGTTTTAACTATGTTACTTCCAAGGAATCTAAGAATGGAACGGAATTAAACTGTCCTTTCTGTAAACAGAGTATTGGTAATAATATGGATATTATTAATGCATACACAAGTAAGTTTAACGAAGAATTTAATGCTTTTCTATTAAGACTTAGAACTCATTTGACTTCACTTCAAAATTTTAATTTGGCGGCTTTAATTCAAGCTGTAAATACTGGTTGTACTGCAAATAATAGCAAAATTTCCCTTTGGGCAAATCATTTACCAAATACAGTTCAAGCACCAATAAATTCCTTGATTTCAGATGGAAATACTTTGCAGACCGAGCTACAAACACTGATTGCATTAGTTGAGCAAAAAATACAAACCCCAACAAGTGCCATAAATACAACCCCATTACTTGCATTTCAAACTTCATTACAGAATTTAACAACAAATATTACAGCATATAATCAAGGCGTTACAGTATACAATGGTGCAATAACTACCTTCAAAAGTGGAATTCAAACAATTCAAAATGCTCAATTGGAAGTTGACAGACTGAAAAGAATTAAGAAAAGATTTGAGCCGCCTATTGTTCAAATTTGTAATAATCTAATAGCAGAGAAACAACGATTAAGAACTTTAACAGCAGCATACCCAATTTTAATACAACAACAGAATACGGCAGCTACTGCTTTCTTTAGTAGTTACCAAACCCGAATAAATCATTATTTAGGAACTATTTTTAAAACACCCTTTAGAATTGACAGTGTAGAACATATTGCACCACAAGGAAGAGCTACGCAAAGTAAAATAAACTATACCCTTACAATTGATGGTAATCCGATATCTTTTGACGCAAATCAACCACTTAGTGCTAAAGAATGTTTGAGCGAAGGAGACAAAAGTACAATTGCACTAGCATTCTTTCTGTCAAAACTAGATATCGACCCAAATCGCTCAGACAAAATATTGGTTTTTGATGACCCTTTATCCAGCCTAGACTCCAATAGACGAACTTATACCATTGGAATTATCAAATCTGCCTTGCAAGACCTTAAACAAGTAGTTGTATTAAGTCATAATGAATATTTCTTACACTCAATTGGCAAAGACATTCCTATTGCAAACAAAAGTTCTTTAAGCATTAAACAAAATTTTGCAGCTAATGCATCAGAATTAGAGCCTTGCAATCTTGACGAATTAGTAAAAAATGATTATTTCAAACATCTCGAAGCCTTAGAAGAATTTAGAGCTAATCCCGACCTCTCAAAAAAAGACACTGTTTTTGGATGGTTAAGGAATGTTTTAGAGTCGTATCTACGATTTAAATTTTATAGAGAGCTGAGAGCAATGACCAGACAGCGTACTTTTGGAAACTTAATTTCATTTTTAAATACATCAGGTGTGGATTTTAGGGATAATGTAAACCGTGTTGATATTATAGATACCTTAAATCTTATTAATAGCGTTTCTTGGATGCCACACCATGGTAATCCTTTGCCAAACTATACATCAATAGGAATAAATCCACACACAATTACTGCTAGTGAGTTAGACAATTTAATACAAGACACTTTGCGACTAATTGATTTAAGACTTTAATTGAAATAACGAACAAAACCCAGCTGGTAATCGCTAAATCACAGGAAACAAAACCGTGTCTGGTTTAAGCTGATTATAGATTTTCGGCACGAAATAAAACTACGCTTCTTCAGCCATTCAACTGTAATTGTACTAGAAAGAATCGGGCTTTGAGCAATTGCCCAGCCCTTTGATGACTCCATACATCGGCTTATTCTTTAACAAAGAAAATTTGTATTTTAAACATTTTTTCGGAGCTTCAGGGTATGGAGAGTCTAGCGCAAACATCTTTAGCGGATCGCAAATCAAATCATTATAAAACAGAAGAACACATGACTAAAAAGCGAATATTATTTACAGGAGGATCGGGAAAAGCAGGAAAGCACGTAATCCCCTACCTGCTTGAACAGGGACATCGAGTGTTGAACGTAGACCTGAAACCGCTGGATCATCCGGGGGTCGATAATCTGGTAGCTGATATTACAGATTCCGGACAAGTGTTTAATGCCATGAGTGCGTATGCCAACATCGATGAATTGGAGCAGGGTAATGGCGTTCCAAAATTTGATGCGGTGGTACATTTTGCTGCCGTGCCCCGCATCTTGCTCAAACCGGATAATGAAACCTTTCGGGTAAACACCATGGGCACCTACAATGTGATTGAAGCGGCTGTAAAACTTGGAATTAAGAAGATCATTATTGCTTCGTCGGAAACCACTTACGGCATCTGTTTTTCAGAGGGCCAAACAAACCCGCATGTACTGCCTTTAGAGGAGGACTATGATGTTGATCCCATGGACAGCTATGGAATGTCGAAGGTTGTGAATGAAAAAACAGCACGCAGTTTCCAGCGGCGGTCGGGCTTTGATATTTATGCCCTTCGAATCGGAAATGTGATTGAACCTCACGAGTACGCTGAACTGTTTCCACACTATTTTAAAAACCCCGAAGTGCGCCGCCGAAATGCATTCTGTTATATTGATGCGCGTGATCTGGGACAGATTGTAGATTTATGTTTGAAAAAAGATAAGCTTGGTTATCAGGTTTTCAATGCCGGAAACGATCACAACGGCGCGGTTATTCCCAGCAAAAAGTTGGCTGATCAGTTTTTTCCGGGTGTACCTATTACCCGAGAATTGGAGGAACACGAAGCATTGTTTTCGAATCGAAAAATCCGGGAAGTACTGGGATTCAAAGAACAACACAACTGGCGAAAATACGTAAAATGGGACTAATTATTGGTTTGACAAGCCTCCCAACAGGTCAAGTTCATTGCTCGCGATATAGGCGAACATAGAAAGACTCGTTTATCGCCACACTACGAATAGCTAGAGCGTTATTCCTAATTTGAGAAAAACACACCAAGATGGATAAGTACAAGACTACAATTGAAACTTACAACAAATCAGCAAAGAGCTTTCAGGATAAATTCATGAACATGGATTTATATCACGACACCTATGATCGGTTTTGTGACATGATTGACAATAGAAATAATGATATTTTCGAAATTGCTTGCGGCCCTGGAAATATTACAAGGTATCTTTTAACCAAACGACCAGATTTGAATATCACTGCGATTGATTTGTCTCCCCAAATGATTGAATTAGCAAAAATCAATAATCCTACTGTTGACTTTCGTGTAATGGACTGTAGAGAAATAGGTATGATTGAGAAAAAATTCGATGCTATTATGTGCGGCTTTTGCTTGCCATATCTATCTCAAGACGAAAGTGTAAAATTGATAGCTGATTCCTATAAATTACTGAATTCGAACAGCTTAATTTACATAAGCACAATGGAAGGGGACTATGAAAAATCGGGATTTGAAACAACAAGTTTTAGCGGACAAGAACAAGTTTATGTACACTATCATCAGGCCGATTATCTGAAAAATAGATTACAGGAAAGTGGATTTGAAGATGTTGTATTACAATGCAAAGACTATCCGGAACAGGACGGCAGCGTTACAACTGACATGATATTTATAGCGCGAAAAAAATAAAAAAAATTAGGGTTGTAAGTTTTATAACAGGCGGCAGAAGTAGTGCAACGCGACTCATGAATCCTTGATCCCGAAAAGTTACCGAATTGAATCAAACGCGCGGGCAATCAGAATGCCCAAATACGACTTTTTGCTTTCAAGCATTTCGGCAAATGGTTGCTCCGAAATAACAACCTGGTTACTGAGCGTTGAAGCATGCATTAAATGAATGCGACCACCAACTTCAAGTAGAATGCCGGTGTGGGCAACATCCAGCCCGTTAATGCTGGTTACGATTCCGATAATATCGCCCGTCTTCAGGTGCTTTTCGTTGGATACAAATTCTGATTTGGGCAGGTAGAAATAGTCACGTGCCGAAATCGCTTGTTCCTGATCTGAAATGGTTTTGACCAGTTCCGGATTATCTTTCAGTACTTCATAACTATTCGGGTGAGTCGACATAAAGTTTACTTCAATATCGAGCGGTTTCCCAAACTCAGCAGCCGGCTGGCTTACCAGTCCGTTTTGCTGATTGTTGAAAATCCAATCGCTGAAATAATGCAGTCGGCTCGGGTAGCCATCTCTTTTTCCATCGCGGTAACGAATGGTTTCCAACTGGTTCGCAAATTGATCAAACTCAGGCTCTCCACTTTTTATGGTTCGGGCAAGTGCCAATGCTGTTTCAACAAAGGTGGTGCAGTCCAGCCCATCTACCTCAACAGTCAGTGGTTCGGTTACTCCATGTTCCAGCGTATGCGCCACATACGGAATTCCCAAAAACTGCTTGCCGGTTTCAGCAACCAGCTCAGCTGTTGGAAGCTTGGCGGAATCTGCATATTGAGCTAAAACCAACTGAATCTTTGAACTGTCGCTCAACTGGCACACGATCGGACGTTGAGAAGTCTGCGACGAAGAATTCACGCTTTTTTTTCCAGCCGATTGACAACCCGAAAACAAACTAAGACAGACGACAAAAAGAAACCACTTGATCATATTCGTTGAATTTGAATCGAAATTACAAAAATAAAATCCGTTGCAAGGTAGGGTAAATGGCATTTAATTCGGTCAACAATTGAAAAACAGAGAATATTGCTTAACTTTTTGAACTGGGAGAATGGCAGTAGAACGAATGAACTGGTTTCGAAACTAAGTTTTAAGACATTGACAAAGCAAGAGTTTAAACAACTGTTTGACAGGTATTTTGATGGGATTCGAAATTACATCTATTATCGGTCGGGAGACGTGGATTTAGCCACTGATCTGGCACAGGATGTCTTTTTGAAACTTTGGGAAAAACAGGTTGATTTTAATGAAAAACCGAATGTTGGACTGCTCTATAAAATGGCCAGTGACGAATTTATCAGTCGGTATCGCAGGCAACAATTGGAAATCAGTTATCAGAAAGGCCTTACGTTTAATCTGTATGAAGTGACCCCCGAAGATGAGCTGGAAGAAAAGGAATTGCAAGCGGAATATGAAAAAGCTCTGGCTGGATTATCGGAAAAGCAGCGAGTGGTTTTTTTAATGAGCCGGATGGATGGCCTGAAATATTCTGAAATTGCTGACCGATTAAAAATCAGTGTTAAAGCTGTTGAAAAACGCATGAAATATGCCCTGGATGATTTGAAAAAGAAATTACTTGCATCATGAACCACAAAAATGAACATACCAATAAACCGAGAAGCTGGGACGACGTTGAACGTCTGAACAAGCGATTGGAGGTGACTTATAAAAAATCGAAAGCCGACATTTGGGCAACAATGGAATCTAAGCTGGAGCCTTCGAACGAAGTGAAGACGATTCGCTTAACCGACCGTCCTGTCTTTCGCTGGGCGGTGGCTGCTTCTGTTGTTTTGGTTCTAGGGCTGACTGGCCTGATGCGCTTTTATCAGGTTTCGCTGGAGGCCGTTCCCGGGCAGCACTTGCTTGTTGATTTGCCCGACGGGTCGGTTGTGCAATTAAATGCGGCTTCAACAGTAAGTTATCATCCGTATTGGTGGCAATTCTCCCGAAGCCTCAATTTTGAAGGTGAAGCTTATTTTGAAGTCGAGAAGGGTAGCACGTTTACGGTTCATTCTTCCAAAGGAAGCACTTCGGTATTAGGTACCAGCTTCAACATTTATTCGCGTGATGAAGATTATCGGGTTGCATGTTTAACAGGCAAAGTGCGGGTTACAGACAATAATAACGAAAAGCTTGTTTTACTTCCCAACCAAAAAGCCAGTTTAAGTTCATCCGGATTTAACGTGCAGGAAAATGTTGATGTAAGGGAGGAAATGGCCTGGGTAAATCAGGAGTTCTTCTTCACCTCCAAAAGTTTAAGCATGGTGTTAAACGAGATTGAACGACAATATGGCGTTGAAATTAATGGTGCCGATACGCTCAATTACAAATACACCGGTAATTTTAACCGAAGACAAGATGTAGAAGAGGTTTTAGGTTTTGTTTGTAAACCATTCGGTATTAAATTTGAAAAAGCAGGAGAAAATGAATTTCGCCTGACAAACATGAATCCTTAGCATTGAACCGATATCTCATCATTATTCTATTTTTAGTTTCAACAAGCTTAAGTTGGGCACAACAAGTTGAAATCAACTGTCAACAAAAGCAATTGAACGAACTGCTGGTTGAGTTGCGAGACAGCTATGACTTGCAGCTTTCCTTTGACGATGAAAATCTGGCTCAATACAAAGTAAGTGTCGATAAAAATTTCAGCTCACCGGAAAACGCATTTGATTATCTATTGAAAGATCTTCCTGTTGCTTATGAAAAAGCCGGGGAGGTTTTTTTGTTTTACCAAGAGCGACGAACCACTACCCGATCGAAATTTCTGCTTAGCGGGCAAGTGAAGGACCGGTTAAGCTCAGAGGCATTGCCCTATTCAAACCTGTTGGTTAACGGGTTGGGAATGGTAACCGACCAGCAAGGTCTATTTTCGTTGGTGAGTGCTTCCGATAGTCTGTTTCATATCCGGGTGTCGTATTTGGGGTATTATTTAAAAGACACCGTTGTGAAGGCTGGAAGTCATTTGGTATTGCCTTTGACTCCATCAACCTACGAACTTCGGGAAATACAGGTGGAAGGTTCCCGGGTGGTAAAATCGTTACAAATTGGGAATAAAGCAGGAGTCATGCGTGTGAATCATCAGGTGGCGAAGTACCTGCCCGGAAACGGCGACAACTCGGTATTTAATCTTTTGCGGTTACAACCGGGCATTCTGGCTGCCGGCGAGCAGTCGAACGACTTGGTTATTTGGGGCAGTTACGAAGGACAAACACAGGTGTTGTTTGATGGTTTTACCTTGTTCGGCATGAAAAATTTCAATGACAACATCAGTGCAGTCAATCCGTTTATGGCAAAAGATATTCTGGTACTGAAAGGAGCTTACGAAGCAAAATACGGGGGAAGAGTTGGAGGCTTGGTAAATATTACCGGCATTGATGGTGACACGCGTGAGCTGGATTTGAAATTGAGTTTGAATAACATGACACTGAACGGTTTGTTAAGCATCCCGGTAAAAAAGCGCTCGGCGTTGGTGGTGGCTTTTCGACAAACGTATTACGAATTGTACGATTCCAGGCAGCTCTCGTTCCGAAATAGCAGGGGAGTTAATTCACCCGCAATTACAAATCAAACGATTTATCCGGATTACAACTTTCGCGATCTGAATTTTAAATATTCCGGCTCAACTTCCGGAGGAGACATGTATTCCATCAGTTCGCTAATTGCCGAAGACCGTTTCTCCAACAATTTAGACATAAGTGATTCCTGGCGCGGAACATACGAAGATCATGAACACAACAAACAGTATGCATTGTCGGCCTTTTATCAGAAGAATTGGGATTGGGGCGCGCGAACTAAATTTTCGGGGGCTTTTTCTACGCTTAATAAAGAAGTTGGAACAGTTCGGCTTTTAGAACGGCAACGAAACAACGGCAATGGAATGGGCAGTGGCCACAACAATCGAATTGACAAAAATCAGCAATTGCAAAATGAAGTGTCGGAAGCAAATTTTTCGATTGACAATCAAATACCTCTGGCTGAAAAGCATCAATTGACAATTGGTAGCTCCTTTGTTTTTAATGAGGTGAGTTTTGCAGAGGATTCATTCGATGTACAGATCGTTCGGCAGGAACATATCGGCAGTCGGTTCAACTTCTACCTGGAAGACGCGATTTCGTTGAGCCGAATGATTGAACTGAAACTGGGCTTGCGAACCAGTTATTCATTAAATCTGAATCAGTTTTTTTGGCAACCACGGATTTCGGCTGGAATTCAATTGACCAACGCATTCAAGTTAAACCTAGCTGCCGGAATTCATAACCAATTTATTAATCGCAGTTCATTGATTGACGATGATGGCAATTATCACTACTACTGGCTGATTTGCGACGAGGAAACCGTTCCGGTACTGGACGCCAAGCACTTCGTAACCGGATTGACATACCATCAGAACGATTTTACGTTCAGTTTGGAAGGTTTTTATAAAGAGACAGAAGGACTAACCCGCTATATTCGGAATTTAAGGTTCGAAGATATATTTGAAGGACAAAGTAAGACGACAGGTTTAGATGTTTTCCTGAAACAAGATTTTGGAGCTCATTCGGCCTGGGTGAGCTACACATTGAACGAAACGCTCGAGCGTTTTGACTATTTTCAGCAACAAACTTATCGGCGAGCCTTGCACGATCAGCGACATGAAGTAAAAACAGCTGTTTTGTTCAATTTCAACCCGTTTCACTTTTCGGCCAACTACGTGTATGGTTCCGGTTTTCCTGATCCGCGCCTTACTGATAGCGAAGACTTTGAGAAAGATTACCATCGTTTGGATGTTTCAGCGACTTACAATTGGCAAACAAAAAGCTTTGTGCTGGAAGGAGGACTGTCGATTTTAAACCTACTTGACTACAACAATCTGAAGTATGCTAATTTTATTCAAGTGCCCGATGATCAGGAGCTGTCCATCAACTTGCAGGCAGAAGCGATTCCTTTTACGCCAACTGTTTTTCTAAACTTTTCTTTTTAATAAAAATCATTCTTCAAAGGCGCTATTCATATCAATCTGTTCCCTGAATTTCGGATTTACTCGAATCGGTCAAGCGTTTTCAAACTTCTTGGTGGGTGTACTTCAATTGGTCCAATTGCATTATTCAAACTAATGATCAAGAAAAGTTGATTGTGGAGGTAGGGTGAAATTGATCTTATTCGGTTAGCAAGTGAAAAGAAAATAATTATCAACCTTAAATTGAATAAGATGAAAACAATGATGAGAATGATGGCTGCAGTAGCCGTAATGATTGTGTTATCCGGAACAAGTGTGTTTGCACAAACCGAGGATGTAACTGATGAGCCGATTCAGGAGCGTGCGCGTATTCACATGACTGACGAACAAAAGGAATTGATGCAGGACCATCGGCAGAACAACCGGGAAAACCGGCAGGCATTGCGGGAAACATTTTCAGCCGAACAATTAGCAATAATTGAGAATATGGAGATGACCCGCGAAGAAAGACGTGAAGCGTTGCGTGCTACTTTTAGCGAAGAACAACTAGCTCTTGTTGAAGCGAACCAACAAGCTCGCCAAGCTCAGCGCCAAGCATTGCAAGACTGTCTGACTGACGATCAAAAAGCAATGATGAGACAAAGGGGCCGGCAAGGTGGTCTGCAAGATGGTCAGCAGAATGCCCGACAAAATGCCCAGCAACATGGTCAAGAACAAGGCCGCAAAGGTGGTGGACAAGGAAATGGTAGAGGAGGAAATTAAATATCGTTTCCCAATAGTGGAGGCTTACAGGATTGTCGTTACGGTCCTGTAAGCCTTTTCCCAATCTTTTTAATTCAATGAACCATGAAGCGAGCATGTAAAGGTCTTCACACTCAAAAAGATGATTACAAGCGAGTTCCATGCCTTGCACTTGAAAAATATAAATTATAAACGGATGAAACAGATTATCCTTTTTGCTCTTATTTTAATGTTTTCATTTCAACTAAAAGCTCAAAAAAATGAGTTGCAGGAAGAGATCTATGAAAACCGGTTGGATTCGCTGATTGAAGATGTTGTTTTTGGAGACGACGAACTGAGTTATTTATTCGGGCTTAAGGATAACATGCAGTTTTTATACATGCGAACAAGTTATGACTCGCGAACATTTTATGCCGGACGCGAAATTGGAGAAAACCTGTACAACATGACCGGGCAATTGTATTATTTAAATTCTAATGGACTATTTGCAGGACTGGCTGGAGCCTGGTATGATCAGATTGATCCGGCGTATCAAATTACAGTGCTTAGCCTTGGATATAGTAAAGGATTAAAAAAGGCTAAGTTTTTTCGCTACCGTGCTTCCTTCGACTATTACCTGTACCACAATAATGATCCTGATTTTGATCCGACCTACACCAGTGGGTTGAACCTTGGAACAACATTCAAATCGAAGTCGGTTGGAACCCGTTTGAATGCGTCATTTTTATTGGGTGATAATATTGGCAAGCATCTTTCTGCTGATCTTTATGCCCACTTAACCTTACTCAAGTTTGGTCGTTACAACAAACTGCGATTGGAACCGGAAATTTCGTTCTATTTTGGGACCGAATCGGTGGCTTTAAATGGCTATGACAATCTTACAAACTTAATTGAGGGTGACTTATCCAATTCTGCTTATACCGATGAGTTTGGATTGATGAATACCCAATTGGAAATTCCACTAAGCTTAACTTATAAAGGATTTGATATAGATATTTCCTGGACACATAACTTTCCCCGATCGCTCGATCCAAACTTGCTTTATCCTGAAAACTCATTTATTAGCTTTTCTGTCGGTTATATTTTTAGTTTATAAAGCGTATGACTAAAACAACTAATTCGAAACAGTAGCTTGATAGTTCGATAAGTTGTAAACAGGATTTCTATCTGGCTTATATAATTCCTGATCTGTTATTGGATTATCTTCCTGAGTGTAAACCCATAACTGGTTTGGATCCCAAACAACAATCTCATCCCGAACATCGCCGGTAATGTTCATCACCGCGTAACACATGTCCGGATGCCCATCGTCAGGAAACTCCAGAACTTTGCGCCCATAGCCATCCCATGCACCCCCCTCTTGCGCATTGGCATTCAGAATAAAAAATTCCTCGGTTCTCCCTGTCCAGTTTAGCGGCAGACACATGCTGCCATACTGGTTGGGTTCAAAGGTATGGAGAAGCTCTCCATGCTTATCGAAAAGGTTGATGATTCCCTGATTACCCCAAAAATTGACACTGACTGTTTCCAATCCCGGTAAATCATCCCGAAAATTGGCGACTGCTGGGTTTTGCACATGTCCAATGTAATGGTGTTTGAGGATGTTCCCATTTACGTCAGCGTAGTATAGTCCTTCGTCACTTGCTGCACACAAAACTTTGGGAGCCTCATTTTTATCGAACCGGACAATGGCAACGCCGTCAGCATGATCACTTAGCTCATCATCAAGACTCCAAAGCTGGGTTCCATCATTGTCGAATAATGTGTAACCGGTTAAAAGTTCATCTTTTCCATCATTATCAGTGTCGTACGCATAAGGGTAATGACCAGTCCGGCATTCTCCCTCCCACAAAATATTCAGATCCGCATCGTATGCCCAAAGGTAACTATACCGATCTTTTAGTATGAAATCGGAATCGTATCCGTTTCCTTGCAAGTCGAGGAAGTAAATGGCGTCTCCCAGGATATGCTTAAATTTATTATGTCCGGATGAAAGTGCCTTTCCGCCTGGAGATAAGGGTGTTTTTACTTTTTTTATGATTTTGCCGGTTGCCCCTTCAGCAATAATCAGTTCTTGGTTTTTACAGTAAATGACTTCCGTCTCACCGTCTTGATTAATATCGTGGATTTGGAAAGCAACATCATTGGTTACCATGGTTTTCCAGGGATCAGGCTTTCCGGTCTGCCATAAAATCTCTCCGTCAAGTGTCATCGCAGTCAAACAACTGAGTTCACTATTTCGATCTTTGGGACCGTGATGGGTGACCTGTCCTAAAAGTACATCAACCATACCGTCGCCATTAAGATCGCCAAAACGAACATTTCTCCCTACTCCACCTTCTCCCAAGTACATTTGGCGGTATACGTGCATTTTAGGATTCTGTGCAACTAGAGAGTCTTGAAGATGTTGTTGTGCCATTTGTTGAGCTGTAGCTTGATTGTATAACTCTTCAGAGGTGGTGACTTGAACATGCTTGAAGCTTGTTGGGGAATCTGAAAGTAGTCCGATTTTGCCGGACTGAAAATCGCTGTCTTCAGCAGTCATAATTTGATTTTCGTCTTGAAAAACAGTGATTTGATTGCCTTCAACCTGTATTTTTAAATCGATTGGTGAATCTTGGTTGAAGATAAGAAACGATTCATCTAATTCTTTTTCGTTTGGTATGCGAAACGCTTTGCCCTGATCGACTTTTAATAAAACTAATTGATTATCGTCAGTGCCAACAAAGTAGTATTGCCGATCATTTTGATACCGAAAAACCAATCCATTTCGGCTACTTACTTTTTTCGGCTGAAACGAAAACTCGATGGTGTAATCAGTCCAATAGGGTGATCCGGTAACCACCATCGGGTGCCAATGATTATTGGGATTATGTGCTGTTTGAACCAGTTGACTTTGCCCTTCTCCTTGGCGCACTTCCCAGGAAGGAGGTAGATTGTAGCGAAAAGTTGTCACAATCCAAGGTGTTTTAGGACTTGCTTCCGGGAGGTAGTGATATTCAGTATGAGCGCCAACATCATAAGCCAGAGGTCCGTGAGGCATTCCTGAAAAGTCCTCGTCTATTAAAGTATGAACATCTTTATTCGACTGGCAGGCACTTAAAAGAAGAACAATCACTAAACTTGATACGAGATATGCTTTAAAAAAAGAACAGTTTATTTTCATTTGATTAGAAGAAATGGTGATGAATCTAAAAATACAATTCTTCCAGTCAAAAAAAAAGAAAAGCCGGCGCAATTTAATTACACCGGCTTTGAATGTTATTGATGAGCTTTGATCCATGATCGGGCAGCTGGTTCGTCAGGCTGAACCGGGCTCAAAATATTTTCTATTGTATATTCAGACGCTTCTTTATCTGTCAATAGGTGTGTCCATTCTAACCTTTTTTCAGGTTGAAAGCCCGAACCCGCATTTTTATATTCGGCATAATAAGCCGTTTGGTCACGGGTTGTACCACCCCAGTTCGCCCAGCCTTCGGGTAAAATATGTTTCCCAAGTTCACAGTTCATAAAAACCACTTTGGCATAATCGCGCCAGGGACGTCCAAGATAAACTTTGCTAACACCTTCGGCTGCTGTCAACTTACAGTTTTTGAAAACATAGCCATAAGCTTTCCCTTTTACGGTACTTGCAGCAGTCACGTACGAGTCGGCCAAACTGTGAATGGTGCACGCATTAAAAAGCACTGTTGAATTGCCGAAGATGAAATCGGTTGTTCCTTCAACGTAACATTCGGTGAAATACTGTCGGCTTTTTTCTCCGGTTGTGTACAATGTATCCTGATGCCCAAGCAACCGGCAATTTTTAAAGGTACTGCGATCGCCAACCACATGCAGCGCAACGCCTTGTCCAACGGGACCGGCGGTGTTGGCAATGGTCAGGTTTTCGGCATAAAAATCATCTGCTTCAACTTTTAGAGTATAGGTGTAAAAGGTACTGTTTCGGCCGCGGTCGATGGTGTCGAAATAATCATCGTAGGTAATAATTGTTTTCTCAGCACTTTCGCCAATTAATGACAGATTGGTGTTGCAAGCCGGTATCTTTACTTTTTCGTGGTAAGTGCCGTTCTTAATGTAAACAGTTACCCGTTTGTCGGGAAACGCCTTGCAGGCATCAATGGCTGTTTGCACGCTTGTATAGTCGCCACTGCCGTCTTGAGCAACGGTAATCTCCGTTTCGTAAGCCGCTGATGCGAATAAACTTGTAAAAAGAAAGAGGCTGACAACTACTACATATTTTATTGATTTCATAATGTGTATTTTTTATATTGATGATTGTGTAAGTAGTGCGAATAATTTAGTGTCATGTTTCGAGTCTTTAACAATTTGTGATAGAAGCGAAACCGAAAATATCAAATAGGTCCGTGACCTTATTTACCTACAGGTATTCAAACTTGATGCCATTGGTTTTTTCCTGTATCGACTCATTTATAATTTCGTTGGGTTAAACTTATTGCAATTGGTTATTTAAAAACGTTACGGTGTAATTTACAGTTGGTTCAAACCAGGGGTGAAATAACCAAAAAGGATGAAGTTGCACATCGAACCGATGAAGCTCATTGTAGATCCCCCACTCGTTTAACATGCCAAATAATTCGTGTTCTCCCGCCGTAAAACGCGGAAAACCACTATTTAGAAACAGCATGGGTACTGAGTTCTCATTAGCCCAATAAATTGGCGATGCTTCTTTCCAGCGATCGGGGCGGTCGTAAAAGTTTCCTTCGAGCCATTCTACGTCCGGTGAGTCAGGTCGGCGTTCCTTGTTCAGAGATAGTGGAGCCATAAAATTAATTACGCCATCCATGTCGACAATAGCCTGGACTGAGCTTGAGTAATCGGGATATCCCTGGTTGCCTTCGAACTTTTCAACGCCATTGGTTAGTCCAACCAGCGATGCGAGTTGTCCTCCGGCCGAACAGCCCGAAATTGCGATACGATCAGGATCAATGTTGTATTTTTCGGCATGGGCACGCATCCAACGAATGGCTGCTTTAATATTGTGCACGGCTGCCGGATACTTGGCTTCCAGCGAAAGTTGGTATTCAACAGCCACAGTTACAAACCCCTGCTCGGCGATTGCTTTGGCCATAGGAACTTGCAACGATTTATCGCCCGATCGCCATCCACCGCCATGCACCATAATCAGCGCCGGGTATTTGCCTGCTTCTTTGGGGTGAAATAAATCAACATGTAAGTCACGTTTACCATAAGGTGTTTCGGGCAAAGTGGCATAAATCAGGTTGTAATGAGCGGCTACATTCTCTGATAATTCAGGATTTGCCGGTCTGATTTCGGGAAAGTACTCTTTATACTTCGTATAGGACGAATTGACATTGAAAGAAGTGTCTCGGGGGATATCTGCAAATTCCTTTTTTTGAGCAAATAAGTTACTGCTAATCGCAAATAGAATGATGATGAAGTTGATTTTCATGGTGGCTTGTTGCTAAGCGATTTTTAGATTAATTCTCTTCTTTTTTTAAGATCCGATCCAAAAAGTTCACCATATAACCAACAGTTTCTTCGAACCATGGATGAACCTGCCAGAATGAATGTACACTGTTGGGAATGGTATGCACTTCGGAATAAATATCGAACGTATTCAATACCGAAATTACAGAATCTCTGCCTGCATGAAATCGTGGCTGAGCACTGTTGATGAATAAAATGGGCGGCGAATCTTCTCCTGTGTAAATCATAGGCGACGCTTCTACCCACTTATCACGCGCATCTTTTAGACTGGCACCAAACCAATAATATCCGGCTGAGTGTTTTCCCGGTGTATTGTCGCCTAAACTTTCCGAAGGGGTCGTGAAATCCAAAATCCCATCCATATCGATGATGGCTTGCACCTTTGAAGAAACGTTATTATTTCCTAAATCTCCTTCGAATTTTTCTACCTCGCCTGTAAAGCCAACCAAGGCTGCTAATTGTCCTCCGGCAGAACTTCCGGTGATGGCAATTCTATTTGGATCAATATCATACTTATCGGCATTCGCACGCAAAAAGCGAATGGCTGCTTTAATATCGTAAACAGCTGCCGGGTAAAGAGCCTCTGGCGACAAACGATATTCGATAGCTGCTGTTACATAACCTTTTTCTGCTATTTGCTGCGCCATCGGCACCTGAGCCTCTTTACTTCCTGTTCGCCAACCGCCACCAAAAACCATCACCAGTGCCGGGAGTTTTTCGCCTTTGTCCGGACGAAAAACGTCCATGTGCAAGTTACGTTTACCATACGGCGTATCGGGCAATGTGGCATAAACGATATTGTGCTCAGCTTTCACTCCTTCAGGAAGATTGGGATAGACACGGGTTACATTGGGATAATCTTTTTTGATTTTAACCCAGGCCGAATAAGGCGTATATGCGGTGTCTTTCGGAATTCCATCAATCGTAACTATTTGTGCCAATAGAGGGCTGGCGGCGCACAGAAAAATGAGAAAAACAATCGATTGCATTTGTTTCATAAACCAATACTTTTTTTAATTAAAACAGGGGAAAGTCAAAAATAAGACTGTCCCCTGATAATACCAAATATTAACTAATTTCTATTTCTAGTAATTTGGGTTTTGGTCAAGATTAGGATTACTACTCAATTGTATCGCAGGTATCGGATAGATTCCTCTCCATTCGGGAGTTATCGTTTCTTTAAAACTCCAAGTTGTATTAAAGTAGCTTCCGAAACGGATCATATCTCTTCTTCTGTACCCTTCCCAGATAAATTCGCGAGCACGCTCATTTTCTATCTTTTTTAGACTTAAATCGGTAAAAGGAGTTGCGTCACTTCTCGTTCTGACCTGGTTGACAAGAGGCAATGCCTCTGATGCTTTATCGGTTCTGAAAAGTGCTTCCGCCTTCATTAAAAGGATGTCAGCATATCTCATCAAAACAAGGTCATTATCTGCGTTATATCCAGACCATTTTGCTCCGATAGGCGAATACTTCGTTACTTTAAAACCCTCATTATCTTCGGCGGCAGTAATACTTGTTAGTGGAACTAATATGAGTTGATTGCCGTCGGCGTCAGCTAAGGGAGTTACTCCATCCAAATAGTATTGTGGACCATGATCAATAAGCCCTCTTCTCTCATCAATATCTTCATACCTGTTCAATGCTATTGTATCAGTACTATAACCACCCGCAGGAGAAAAGGGCAGGTTGTACTTCAACTTATCCAATGCAGGATTTGTGTAAAGAATAAATTGATTATTACCCGCGTTCTTAGTCGGATCCATCGAAAATGCAAGAATGACTTCATGATTATTTTCATTGGTGGAAAGGAATACATCTCCAACACTTGGTTCCAATTCAAAGGCGTTTGAATTGATCACCTTGTCGCACATATCAATCACATCAGCCCAATGAGCGGTACCAGAATACACTTCGGCATTCAAATAAACCATTGCCAAAGCTGAATAAACAGCTTCTTTGGTCAATCGTGGGTAATAAGCTGCACGATCAACATCATTAACTGAAGGTAGGTTCTCTGCTGCTGCTTTCAGTTCAGTAACAACAAATTCGAAAACTTCTGATCGCGAATTGGTTGCTGGCAGATTGTTAGGGTCAACCCTTGCATCAGTAAAGATCGGAATATTACCCCAAAGATCCATGGCGTAAAAGTATCCATAGGCTCGCATGGCTTTCGTTTCAGCAATCAGCCCTTTGAAATTCTCCGCACTGGGAGATGATTCCAAACTCTCAATGACTGCATTCGAGGTTCCGATCATTGGGAAAACATAATTCCATGCTCTCAAAATAGTTCCATTGTTTGCAGCAGTTTGGTGTCGCATAATATCAATATTATCCTGACTAAACCAACCTCCACTTGTTCTGCCCGGCACAAAGAATTCATCTGTCCCAAATTCTTCCGGACGAAATACGTCGCCGATATTGGCAAAACTTGAAAACTTCTCGTATACTCCAACTACCGAAGACAAAGCCTCTTCTGGCGTATTATAGTAATTATCAGGAGAAAGTCTGCCGTAAAATTCTTCATCTAAGTTGGTGCAAGCTCCTAAAACAATGGTCAAGAGCACTAACAATTTGAGTTTAAATATTTTGTTTTTCATCTCGTTCTGTTCTTTATTAATTCAATTAGCTATTAGAAAGTGATATTTGCACCAATACTAATGGTTTTAGCTTTTGGATAGGCCAGGTAGTCGATCCCCAATGGGAGAACCCCTGAACCTCCAGAGACATCTGAGTTTACTTCAGGATCTAATCCGGAATAACCCGTGATAAGCAACAGATTTTGTCCTGTTAGATAGATTCTTGCATTCGTCATGAATGTATTTCTGATATCGAAATTATATCCTAAAGTTAAATTGTCAAGACGTAAGAAAGAACCATCTTCAATCCATCTGGAGGAGAATTGCTTGGGTTGATCAGCTTTTACCCCGTTTGTAGTGGCTTCAACAAGAACATTTCGCCCAGGCAAATTACCTAAATAGGCCAGATTGTTTGCAGTGGCATTATAGACATCGTTACCAACTGATCCTCTGAAATTAATCGCCATATCCCAATTTTTGTAACTAAATGTGTTGGTCAAACCAAACGTGAAATCAGGTTGTGCATTCCCAATTATTTGTTCGTCTTCTTCAAATTGTTCCACACCATCAACGGTCCCGGTGTATACCAGTCCATAAAAAGTGCCTAACGACTCTCCAGGGGTAATTATCTGTGTATAGGTTCCAGACAAACCTTGTCCTTGTGCTGGAGCTGTGAGCATGTCTTTCCCTTGCCATTTGTCGTTTGCAAGACTCAGTATCTCGTTGCGGTTTGCACTGAGGTTAAAGTTTACATCCCAATTAAAATCCGATTTTTGAACAATCTTTCCATTTAATTCAAACTCGATCCCTTTGTTTTCTACGCTTCCCACATTTGCTAGTTGTGTTCTGATAGGAGATGGAGAAGGGACTTCAATTTGTAACAAGAGATCAGATGTTTTTTTCCGGTAATAATCGATACTACCAAAAATGCGTTGATCGAAGAATCCAAAGTTTAAACCGATATCTAGTTGAGCTGTTTCTTCCCACTTCAGATCAGGGTTAGCATATTGCTGTGGCAATACAATCGTAATCCGGTTTCCTCCGATCAGGTATCCTGATGTGCTGGCTCCCAAGGATGAGATTGAATTGTAGCTACCAATTTCCTGGTTCCCAGTGACACCGTAACTGGCGCGAATTTTAAGGTCAGACACTTTTGAACTATTAAAGAAGTCTTCTTGTGAAATTCTCCATGAAGCAGCACCTGAAGGGAAAAGACCCCATTTGTTTCCGGAACCAAAACGGCTTGATCCATCACGACGTACAGTAGCCGTTAGCAAAAATCGACTGTCGTAATTGTAATTAATACGGCCATATTCAGAGATCAACTTGTTACTTTCAAGGTAGCTGGTCACACTTTCGATAGAGCTAGCTGCCTGAAGGCTGTACCATTTGAACTCATCAGATAGAAATCCTTTGGCAGTATTTCGCAATCCATCATTTTTAAAATATTGGTAAGAATAACCGGCAATTGCATTAATACTATGTTTTCCGAAACTCTTATCGAAAGTTATAATGGTTTCCAGCAGTTTCGAATAATCTTCCAGCTTTTGAACACTCGCATATCCTCCCGATCCTTCGCCTTGTGGATTTGTTTTACTGATGTATGAGTTACGATCAATAGCCTGCTTGTTGTACCCCAGGTTAACTTTGATCGCCAACGGCTCAATGATTTTGTAGGTTGTTGAAAGATTTCCCAGAAAGCGGGAAGTGCTGCGTTGGTCGGTCACATCAGAAGAATAAGAAACCGGATTAATTCGGAAAGGAGGGACATGATTATAGTTCCCATCCGCATCATAAACGTTATAGGTTGGGTTGAAAACATAAGCTTCGTAGTTCATGCTCGATCCAAATTCACTACCCACCGTATTGGAAATTGCTGATTGGTCGGCAAAGTTTTGTCCGTAGTTCATACGAAGATCGAATGATAATTTACCATCCAATGCTTTATGGTTGATATTGACCCTCATATTTTCTTGTTCCAGACTGGAAGCCAGCATAATTCCATCCTGGGTACCGTAACCCATGGAAGCCCGGTAACTGGTATTGTCGTTTCCTCCGGTTAACGAAATGTAATGGCTTTGTTGGAAAGCCGTGCGGTAAATCTCATCTTGCCAGTCGGTGTTGCCACCTTGATCATTTAGGGGTAGCCCAAGTGAATTGATTTCATCACGGTACTGGTCAGCAGACAATACGTCCAGTGTTTTTGCCACGGTTGAAAAACCGGCAGATACATCATAAGTAACCTGGGCACGACCTGTTTTACCTTTCTTTGTGGTGATCATGATTACACCATTCGCTCCACGTGATCCGTAGATCGCTGTAGCAGATGCATCTTTTAAAACGTTCACCGACTCAATATCATTGGGGTTAAGCGTCATTAAAGGGTTGGTTGGCTCCTGATCAAAAATATTTGTAGAGTAGTTACCGACATTTGATTGACCTACATCAGATGTTGAAATAGGTACACCGTCAATTACATATAATGGGTCGTTGGATGCACCAATAGATGTACCACCACGAATTCGAATGGTATTTGAGCCGCCCGGTTTACCACTATTTTGACTAATGTTTACACCTGATATTTTTCCTTGGATCAATTGTTGAGTTGATAATTGCGGTCCTTTATTGAAATCATCGCTGCTGACACTTGAAACCGATCCGGTTAAATCACTTTTTTTCATGGTACCATACCCAATAGCTACCACTTCATCCAACCCAATGGATTCCTCCTGCATGCTAACATCAATTTGGCTCTTTCCTGCAACCGGAACTTCCAGCGTTTTCATTCCAATAAAAGAAAAAACTAAGGTTGCGTCCGAAGGGATACTCGATAAGATATAGTTACCATCAAAGTCAGTAACCGTTCCGTTGGTAGTTCCTTTTATAATTACGGTAACCCCCGGAAGTACCTCTCCTCCTTTGTTGGTTACTGTTCCGGATACCTTTTGAATCGTTTGTTGAGTAACTGATGGGTTTTTTGCCGAAATAACAATAAACCGATTGACAATTTCATACTTTAGGTTTTCACGATCAACTATACGATCTAAAATTTCAGAGACCGTTGAGTTACTCACATTTACAGATATTTGGCGATTGACATCAAAAATATTGTTGTCGTACATGAACGAATAATCCGTTTGTTGTTCTATTTCTTCAACAACATCTTTAACGGTGCCGCCTTGAATTTTAAGGTTTAGCTTTGTCTCCTGAGCAGTGGTTTCAGCCATGCTGCTAAGAAGGCCTAGAAATAGGCACAAGACTAGGGTCATCTTCATAATTAAGAATCTTTTAGCCCAGGGGGAGATGCTTCGACTATCTCCGCCTGAATTAGACATTTTTTTCATAAGTTTGTCATACATTTTTGTGCATTTCTGCAATCCTTTAAGTTGGTGCTTGAGATTTTGCAGATTTGCGGTTAAACAAAAAATAGATTAGAGAGGTCTGCTTATTAAGTAGGCCTCTTGATTATTACATAGAGTTTACATTTTCTTTGATATTTTTACGTGTTTGCCATCAATTGTATAGTTTATAGGAGCAATGTGATCGATGATTGAAAGCAATTCTTGTAAGCTTTCTGTTTTTACCTTGAAGCTTAAGTTCTGATCAATCGAAACGTTCTTGTCAATGCTAATATCAACTCCATACCACCTTTCCAGATAAGTCATTACATTGTTAAAAGTTTCATTGTTAATGATTAACTCATCGGTACTCCAAGAAATGATTTGTGTGATATCTCCTTGCGATAACTGGGTCTCGCGGGTTTCTACATCATATTCCGCAATCTCGCCCGGAGACATTTGAGTTAAAAACTGATCCTTACTGAAAAGTCCAACGCTTCCTTCAAGTAGTGCCACTTCTGCTTCTTGCTCCTCGTTGTAATGTTTAAAGTTGAATGTTGTTCCATATACTTCTACTTCAAGGTCGCCCGATTTTACCGAAAAGACGTTGTTTTTATCTTTTTTGACCTTAAAAAGAGCCTCTCCGTTTAGCTCCAGTGATCTGGAATGAGCGAAGCTGGTTTCGTATTTTAAACGAGTATCGCCGTTCAGCCAAACTTGCGAACTGTCGGGAAGAATCACTTGGGTTTTATGTCCAAATGGCGAATAGATTTCGGTGTAGACTGGCTGGGTTGGTTGATTCATAACAAGCCAGCTAATTCCGCCGCCTGCAATAACTAAAAGAATTGAAGCCGCAATTCTCAACATAAACTGATTAACCCTAATTCTCTTTCCGCGTACTTCAATTCTTTTCTCAACTTTGGTCCAAGCTTGCTTCTTGTTTGGATTATATTCCTCAGGTAGTTCTCCAAAAACAGAATAAGTTACCTGCAATTCCTCCCACAATTTCCTATTCTCACTATTGTCGCTTAACCATAATTTGAATCCTTCATCAAATGACTCCTCCTTGTTTTGAAGGTAGTATTGTATTTTTTTCCAAGGGACATTTGTCGCCATAATTAGTCGCTTTACTAATAAGTAACGCAGAATAAGGCCAACCCCTAAAAAATAGTTGATAAAAATTACTTTGTGGAAAAAGAAGCTGGAGTACGAGGACTTTAGACAATTGTTTATGAGCGACTTATTCGCGAATCCGGTTTGCAAGAAAAAGTACGAAAAGTTTTTCGCGGTGAGGGTATAAGGTAGATCTGAGTTTTTTTAAGGCAATAGTCATTTGGCTTTCTACCGTTTTAACCGAGATGTTTAACCGACTGGCAATTTCTTTGTTTGAGAGTTCTTCTTTCTTGCTCAAAAGAAATATTGTACGACACTTGTCAGGAAGTTCATGAATGGCTTTATCCAGTAAATTTCTGAAGTCTTCCACATTCGGGAAAGTTTCCAATTCCTGATCCGGAACAATGCTCTTTTCGTGCTTTATGTTTTCTTTGAGTCGCTCAAAACTCTTTTGCTCTCGAAGCATATTTAAGCTTCTGTATTTTGTTGCACTAAAAAGATAGGATCGGACTGAAGAGCTGACCTTTATCTTTGATTTATTCTCCCAAAAGTAAACGAAAATATCCTGAACAACCTCTTCCGAAAGGACAGTGTCTTTCAAATAAATATTGACAAAATTGCAGAGCTCCGCATAATATTTGTCGAAGAAATACCTGAAAGCCTGTTTATCACCATCAATCATTCGTTTGATGATGAATAGCTCATCACTATTCCATTTTTCATTCAGTTCTTTGCCCATACCAACTCACTCAAGCAATTAGTCGCATAGCGCAAATATAGAAAAATCAGGATAATATCTGCCTGCCTCTTATTGCGATGATTACTAATTCGAGAAGGGCGTCAATCCTAATCCGATGCCAGTTCAAATAATTCGTCCAGTGTGTATATTGAATATGAAGGCGTGTCGTGCTTGCGAAAAACGGAGTTGATCATTGCCTTAGCCACATCCTGGGCATGAATTGGCCGATACCTTTTAAACACAAACCTGGTTAGCCAGCGGGTAATTTTTAAGCTAAGTTGCTCGAAGCCTCGTTGTTCGCCTCGCTGCCCGTCGAGTATGGAGGGACGCAAGATAATTGTTTTTTCAAAATCAAGTTTTCTCACGTCGTCATCGAGTTCTCCTTTTATTTTACTGTAGAAAATTTTGGATTTTGCATTGGCTCCAGCAGATGAAATCAGCACATAGTCACTGACTTTCTGCTGTGCGGCAGCTTCGGCAACGGTGTATTGGTAAGTATAGTCGACTAAAAACTGCTTTTTTATGCTGCCGGCTTTCTTGCGGGTTGTTCCTAATGACGAAAACAAAACGTCCCCCTGAAGTTTCTCAGCCCAACTGCTGATCTTATCAAAGTCAACCAAATACTCGTTTAGTTTTTCGTGTTTTATGCCAGTTGTCCGACGTGTAAAAATGTTTACTTCCCCGAAACGATCATCTTCTAATAATAAACGGACTAAATAACTCCCTACAAGTCCGGTTGCTCCTATTACGTTTGCTGTCAAATTTTTCATCTGTTTATAATTGTTTGTTTTTACCCGAGTCAAATGGAACTCGCTCCTATTCGTGCTCCCGTGTGTAAGAACTTTTAGATGCTCATTTCATGATCTTTTATCTGGTATTAGCTTATCTGAAACCAACTGATCAAAATGATCCAGAATCGTTTGTTCAAATGGAATAAATGTCATGTTTAGATCTTGCTTAATATACGAATTGTCGAAGACGATATCATGTCCGACATTTCGTTCAACATATTTCCTAGTAAAACCAAATAAGGGGGCAAGTAGTTTAAATAGCCATTTGGGAACATGCTTTTTAGGGACAGGATAATTGGGATATTTCTCTCCGACAATCTTAGCAATGTCCAGAAAATCTTTTTGGTAGCCAGCCGTAAGGTGTCGACCGGAAGCTGAAGGGGTAAGCCCCGCCAGAATGTGTGCTTTGGCGACATCCCGAACATCAACCATTGCTTGAGCTCCGGCTGGTGCTCCGGCTTTAAACTTCCCTGAATAAAGCTGAATCATGAGATCAATACTGGTAGAATCGGAGCGTTTACTTAATGATGGGCCGAGGATAAACCCGGGATTGATAGCAACCAGATCCCAGCGATTTTGTTTTTCTGCAATTTTCCAGGCTTCTTTCTCAGCCATGGTTTTGGAGTACGGATAAGGTTGATGGTTCACGCTGCTGGTGGTATTCCAGCTTTTTTCAGTCATCAGCCCGTTGTTTAATTCTTTAATGTCTGCAGCATCGCCAATCATGGCCACAATACTGGAGGTGAGCACCACCCGTTTGACTGAAGCTATATCGTTGGCAGAGAATAAAATGTTCCGTGTTCCTTGTAGCGCCGGCTGAACCAACTCTTTATCAGCATTTTTTATTCCAGAGATTTTGAAGGGAGAAGCCGTGTGAATGACCAATTCGCAACCACTCATTGCCTCAGCAAAAGATTGGTTGATCAGCAAATCTGCTTCAAATATTTCAAGTTTACCTTTACTCTTCTCTGCACAATCTAATAAATGCTGAAATTTAGCTTGGTTGGATTTATTCCGGACAGTTGTATGAACAGTATATCCATCGTCCAGTAATCGTTTAACGATCCACGAAGCCAGATATCCTGTGCCTCCTGTAACCAAAATTGGGGTGTTCTTATTAATTGTTTTCATCGTTTGTTCTATCTATTTTGTTTAAGCAATAGACTGATCAGTCTATTGCCAGTTGAATTTTTTTACCCTTTTATGGTGTCCCAGAATAGTTTAAAAGCATCATTCTGATATTTTTCTTCATTCATTTTTTCAGGATTCTCCATTAAGTGTTTGATGATACCGTTTAACAGTCCTTGCATTGCTTCAACCAGCAGATCGATAGGAACCGCCTTTAAAATATCTTCATCCTGTCCCTTTTCAATTAGTTCATAAATAAACTGAAATCGCTGTAGACCAAGCTCTCTTGTTAAATTCGTGATAAATGGGGAATTGCTGTAACTGGTGTAAAACTGTTGATGGTTCGGGTGATCGACTGCCCAAACAATATAGTTGAAAAAGATTTGGCGAAGCTTAGCTTTAAGCGTTTCCTGCACGTTTACGTTCTCTAAAAGAGAATTCGTTAGGTTATCTTTTGTTTCAAGATAAAGGGTATTGATTAACTCTTCCTTGGTTCTAAAATAATGAAAGAGAGTGCCTGTCGCTACGCCAGCGTCCTTCGCTATTCTCGATGTGGGAGTTGCGTGAAAACCATTGGCTACAAACAATTTAAGCGCTGTATCTAGTATTTGTTCTCTTTTTGTATTCATATTAAATCGACTAATCAGTCTACAAATCTATTCATTTAATATTGCTCTTCCAAATCAAGCTACTGCTCTTTGAAGAGTTCCTATCTAAATAGAGTATTCGAACTTACTCTTATTGCCAACTGTTAAGTCTAGCGTAGAGTGAACAAAGCGCGATCTAAATCTTTGAGTGGTGTATTGTGTTGGAAGTAAGTGCTGTGTGAGGCATACTTCTGTCGTTTCAAATCGTTCATCGGTTTGACGGGATAAGTCCCCGCCTTGCATCTTATTTTTATTCAGTTTAAATTAGTATAGTTAAATTAACAGCTGAAAATAACCTATAAAACGAATAAAATGATAAACAAGATTCACAGTCTGGGAGGCTACATTCATGAATATCAGAAAAGTATCGCTAATCCTCGGGCTTTTTGGGGACAGCAAGCCGAATGCTTTTATTGGCGTAAGCGATGGGATAAAGTATTGGATTGGAATTTTGATGAACCCAGTATTCAGTGGTTTGTGAATGGGAAGCTCAATATTACCGAGAATATTTTTGAGCGGAATTTGTATACGCATGGTAATCAACCGGCTATTATTTGGGAACCCAATGATCCCAACGATGAATCACGAACTTTAACTTATCGGGAGTTATTTGAAGAAGTAAATCGATTTGCCAATACCCTGAAACGCCTGGGTGTTGTAAAAGGCGACCGGGTTGCTTTGTATATGCCCATGGTGCCTGAACTGGCAATTGCCGTTTTGGCTTGCGCACGAATCGGTGCAATCCACTCGGTTATTTTTGCCGGATTTTCAGCAAACGCACTTCAGGAGCGTATTAACGATGCATCGGCCAAAGTCCTGTTGACAGCAGATGGCGGTTTTCGGGGATCGAAAATTACCCCCTTAAAAGAAATTGCGGACGAAGCGCTCGAAACATGCCCAACCATTGAAACTGTGGTTGTTTTAAAGCGGACAAAATCAGAAGTGGAGATGGTTGTTGGTCGTGATATTTGGTGGCACAAGGCCGTTGATGGACAATCTACTGAGTGTGTTGCTGAAGAAATGGACTCGGAAGATCCCCTGTTTATTTTATATACTTCAGGATCAACCGGAAAGCCAAAAGGAATAGTTCATTCCACTGCTGGGTACATGGTGTATTCGGCTTATACTTTTAACAATGTTTTTCAGTACAATGCCGGAGATGTATTTTTCTGTACAGCAGACATTGGCTGGATTACAGGTCACAGCTATATTGTTTATGGTCCATTGCTGACGGGAGCACAAACACTCATGTTTGAAGGAGTTCCTACCTGGCCTGACGCCAGCCGTTTTTGGGATATTGTTGCCAAGTACAAGGTCAATCAATTTTACACGGCACCAACAGCTATTCGAGCCCTACTGGCGCAGGGGAACGATTTTTTAGAAGGGAAAAAAGTCGATTCGCTTAAAGTTCTGGGGACAGTTGGAGAACCTATTAATGAGGAGGCCTGGCACTGGTATCACGATCATGTTGGACGCAACCAATGTCCAATTGTTGATACCTGGTGGCAAACCGAAACCGGTGGGATCTTGATTTCTCCTATTGCCGGAATTACCCCGACCAAGCCCTCCTTTGCAACCTTGCCACTCCCTGGTGTTCAACCAATAATTGTTAACAACGAAGGGAAAGAATTAACAGGCAATTCGGTAGCGGGAAATCTCTGTATTAAATACCCCTGGCCGGGAATAGCCCGCACATTATGGGGAGATCACGAGCGATTTAAGCAAACGTATTTCTCAACCTACGATAAGCTGTACTTTACCGGTGATGGCGCCAAACGCGACGAAGACGGTTATTACCGAATTCTCGGGCGAGTAGACGATGTGATAAACGTGTCGGGACATCGTTTAGGAACTGCCGAAATTGAAAATGCCATTAATGAGCATCCTCTGGTAAACGAGTCAGCCGTTGTCGGATATCCTCATGCCATCAAAGGACAGGGAGTTTACGCATTTGTGGTTTGTGGCGAATTATCAACAGGAGGAGTTGACGGGATTCGAAAAAGCATTATGCAAGGAGTTGCAAAAATTATTGGACCTATTGCACGACCGGATTTGGTGCAAATTGTTCCGGGGCTTCCTAAAACCCGAAGTGGTAAAATTATGCGTAGAATATTGCGTAAAGTAGCCGAAGGCGATGTAACCAATCTTGGCGACACCTCAACGTTGTTGGATGAAGATGTGGTTGAAAGTATCATAGAAGGAGCATTGGTCGATGTGAAAAGATAACGTTAAATCTAACTCTTAAAAAGGAGCAACTACGGCTCCTTTTTTTATGATGTAACTTTTGTGTTAAAATTGAATTACGAGTTATCTTTTCCCGAAATAGAAACCATTTTCTGCCTATTTTCGTGGCTAATTAGGGAAATCTGATTTGATTCAATATTACGTTGAACATCTTAGCTGTAAAGAACGTACCTATTTAACAGGAGTAGAATTAATTCATGAGCTGTTGTCCGGTTCGAGAAAATTAAGATTCAGTCAGAATTAGAGATTCGATAAGATCAACAGCGAGCTTAAATTTTGATTATTCAGTTTGGCTGAACAATCAGATACGATTAAAATAATAACCAAATAAATATATATCATGACTGTAAATAGAACCTTTGGGATAGGCATCGATAAGAATGAGCCTGACGTGTCAGACAAAAAAAAGATCCAATATATCAACCTGAAATTGGCCGCTGATGGTTATCCTACGTGCACCAGTGGAGCTAAATCAGATTTTCTTGAAATGGCCATGCCTCTTCTGAATAACTACAATGTTAAGTCGAGGTTACTATCAAAAAATACATCTCCCATGGGAGATCGGATCCGGAATTTTATTTCGGACTATCTTAGTGATGTTCCGGGTGATAATACTATTAATTTCCCAAGTCATCCTTTCATTTTAGATCGTTACGGATTGGCTCGGATGATTTCAATACCACCAACTGCTGATTTGTATGAAACAGATATCGTAAAATCTTATCGGACAGCGCAGGGCGTCCTGAACAACCCCAAAGAAGACAGAAGAACAACAAAAGGGGTTTTTCATGTTAGTGAAGGCGGATTGCCAATTCCTGATGATAAGAAGGCTGTTCCAAAAGCAACATTCTGCAAACTGTTGCAAGCTGCGATGAATCCACCAAAGGAGCTGCTGAAATTGCCTTTCACCGCAAATCAGGAAGACGTGGCTGAGTTATTCGTTACATTGATGTTACGCCCCATTGTTGTTCCTGAGGTTCCGGGAGTAATATCTGAAAAATCGATGGAAGTTTGTTTTCTGGCTCCTGCAAGTTTGGTATCAAACCTTGATTTTGTGGAGTCGATTTTCGGAAACGCCGGCGATCCGTTTCTGCCCGAAAATGATGCTGCATTAGATCCGGAACACTGGACCGGACACACCGGCTGTGTAATTCTTGCGCCGCACTTGACACAACTGACCAAGAAAGAGCTTGGTCTTCCGCATTACGATAACGCGACTGAACGCCAGCGTCGTGATGGTATGTGCTGGAAAAAGGAAGGTGAGAAATACAATGACGGTAGTGCTTTTAAAATTGCTGCTCGTGACGAACGAGGTGTGGCCATCACGTTAATTGCCGATAACTACTACGGATATTGCAAAAAGGAAGTAAAAACCATGATTGGCTACTCAGCCAATTTATTTGGTTTGGCAGAGGAAGAACATGCCGGTGGAGCCATCGCTTTCCCTAGCTATAACCTGGGTGAAAAATGCTATTTAGATGAGCGTTTACCCAATAACGGACTGAATTTCGCTTCCTTCATCTACTTGTTTGCCGATATGCTGGATTTGAAAAAAGAAGGTTATGCGGTTGACAAAAAATACCGGGATATTATTTATATTCCTGAAGATGCCCGATTTAACCTGATGGAGCAAACAATTAAATGGTCAACAAGTGGGGCAGAGCAGGTTATTAAACTTCTTCCGTACAAACACTACATCTATCCGAATGGGTACAAAGTAGAAATGAAAAAGCGTATTGAAGGACCGAAGTGGCACCTGGTAGGTACCATGGCCGAAGGAACACTTTGCCACAAACCTTGTACTGTTTCAGGAGGCGGAAAATCAGAGATCTCTAAATCGATTAAAGATGCCATGATTCAGGGACCAGTTATTGTTACTGACTTAAATAAGGATCTGGACATTGTTGAGGAAATCATGTCGAAAGACTACTCGAAACGGTTCAAAGTTTCTCCTGACTATTCAAAAAATAAACCACGTCATATTTTAAGCCGTCGACGTTCTTTAGGCTCAGTGATAAAGTTGTTGACTCCTGCTGAAGAATATACCGATGAATACAACGAATGGCTGACTTCCTTCCCTCAACGAATTAAAGTGCTGATTTATGTGATTAAAGGAAACTACAGTGCGGACTGGGATAAAGATTGGCGGAAATACTTCTCGGTGGATAAAGTAAATGGTGTGCCCGGAAATGAACTGAAATTTCAGAATGATAAACTGCTATCGAACTTCCTGAGAGTTGGACATGACGAGGATAACTCATGGCGCATTTTCCTATTACGTCAGGATTATAATCCGTCAAGTAAAGTTCAGGCTGAAGATGATATCACTGCATCAGTAACGTTGAAATCAGAAAACCTGAACAACTTAAATACCGAATATAAAAATCAAAGCGTAAAATTGCTTACCAACTGCGAATCACGTTTATTCCAGCGACCTGATGATTGTGTGCATAAAGGGTATGATAAGCAAGGTGAAAAAGATCTTTCAAGTCCGAATACCTTCTTGTCAAACTTTGAACCATTGACACGTGAGCAGGTGCAGGAAATCAAGGACGATGCAATTGGCTTTGAGCTGTACACTCAGCCTGTTAAAGACTTAATTAACGACTTTTTAGAAATCGGAACCACCGATTACCTGGTGGTTCCTTCGGAACCTCGGTTGGTAAATGGTGTGCCTTCTAAAAATCCGAGATACTTACAAACAAGGCCTGATTTGGTAGACTCAACTGATAAATATGTTGCCGAAGTTGGTACACGTATTTTCAGAAAAATTCCGCTGGATCAACCAGTATACTCTCCGGTGAACGCAGTATTGCCAGGTCGCAGAAATAACCCTGCCGAACCTGAAAATAATGTACCACCATTGGCCGTTTATAATCCAATTCACTATCAGGAATTGCCTGAGTTGTTTATCGATTTTATTTGTAGCATAACCGGAAAGTCTCCATCAACCACCGGGTTTGGTTCCGAGGGAGCTTTAACCAAAGGGCCTTTCAACTCCTTGTTACCTGCTTCTGACTTGAATAATGCATTCTTGTCATACATCTTAACAGGTTACGATGGTTTCTCTTCAGCAGCCGGCTATGTTGGACCAAAATATAAAGTTGATCACGATGTTAGTTTACTGGTTCCTGAAATCTGGTGTCGGATGTCAGTTGAGGAGCGCGATCCAAAATTCTTAATAGAAAACGGGTACTTGGAGAAAATTGAAAACTTCAAGCATAAAGGAAAAGAAGTTGATGCCAGCTTGTTGGGATACCGAATTACCCTAAAGTTTGTAACTCACTTCCTGGCTCGTATTTTCAGTAAGCCTGATGCGGTTTTCAGCGACGACATGTTGCGCCCTGAAAAACAAGACATTGACATGTTTGTAGCGTCAGTCGAAAATCTGAGTATTACTCAAAGACGAGTGGCCGAAGGATTGATGCGCGATGGTACAGTTGATATGCTTTGCCCACCACTGAAGGCACTGGTTCACATCATGGTAGATGGTAAATACAAGGGGAAAGATCGCAATGATCCTAAAATTCGCGCCATGTTTACCCGTGAAGCGGTACTGAATAGCGATTGGTATAAAGCACGTTTGGTTGAAAAACAAAAGCGTGATATCGAGCAATGGACTAAGCGTGTAGCTTACATTGAACAAATCATCAACCTGAAGAATTTTGCGGAAACAACCGCCCGTTTGAATTTACAGGAACGCTTAAAAGCAGCGAAAGAAAAGCTAAGTAGGGTTTCTTCATCCGAGTACCTGAATGAACTGGAAGGAACTATTGGTGTGGATACCTTGAAGCCTATTGAAGATTAATTTCTGAAATAAGAATATAAAAAAAGCTCCGATTCATTTAAATGAATCGGAGCTTTTTTATGTTTTTTTAGTCATTCTGAACTCGTTTCTGGAACTGTAAGCAGCGTATTAAGTTGCTAACAATTCCGAAACAGGCTTGAAA
>Ga0163223_100099_pt1 | contig 32662 bp, 21 predicted proteins | sample MSEWel2016_02_17_2_FD_113147 | JGI IMG/M metagenome (GOLD analysis project Ga0163223, IMG submission 113147) | Subsurface microbial communities from deep shales in West Virginia, USA - MSEEL Well Study Marcellus 5H_2016_02_17 ...
GCGGAAGTTTTTCTTGAATATGGTTATTATTACCATGTTATTTAATGGAGGTATGATACCGACATTTTTATGGATTAAAGAGATTGGACTTTACAACTCCTATGCCGGATTAATCTTAATGGTGGCCATTAGCCCCTTTAATATGATTATCGTTAAAAACTTTTTTCAAGAATTACCGGCAGAACTTGAAGAGGCAGCACGCATCGATGGATGTAATGACTTACAAATTTTCACAAAAATTGTACTTCCCTTATCGAAGCCGGTTATTGCATCGATTTCCCTGTTTTATGCAGTGGGTCACTGGAACAATTATTTCGGACCGATGATTTACTTAAAGGACACGCATAAGGAAACCGTGCAAATTGTTTTACGACGTATTGTTTTATTGGCAGCTGGAGTACAAGCAGATGGAATGGATTTTGATATCATGGGAACGCCACCAGATAAGGCTGTAAAAATGGCAGCAACAGTGGTCGCGACAGTTCCAATTCTCATTGTTTATCCCTTTGTTCAAAAATATTTTACCAAGGGCGTAATGGTAGGAGCTGTTAAAGGCTAATACCCTACACTATAAATAGCACAAATTTAAGGAGGACGTTATGAAGAAGTTCAAAAAATCAATAACACTTATTTTAGCTCTTGCACTTATAATTTCAATGTTTGCAGGATGTGGAAAAGATGATGAGGGAAGCAAAGGTTCAAACTCAGGATCAAATGAAACAGAAAATGCATCTGCCAGTGATGAAAATGGATTAGCACAGATTTCAATGATGACATTTGATTTTGAAGGTAGTCCACTTTCAGGAGATCACGCACAAGAGGTTGTGGCAACCATGGAAGAGCACACACAAACCAAGGTTGATTTTTCTTGGGTACCAAGTGACAACTATGACGAGCGTTTAGGTTTAACCTTAGCTTCACCAGATGATATGCCGATGATTATTGCAGTGCCAAGTATGACATCAGCAATTACAAGTGCAGCAGAAGCAGGGGCTTTTTGGGATTTAAATGACTTTATGTTTGATTCAGAAAAATATCCTAACCTTTCACAAGCCAATCAAAATGTAAATAAAAGTCTGACCGTCAACGATCAATTAATCGGTGTCTATCGTGCCCGACCCATTGGACGTTTAGGTATGGGATACCGTGCAGATTGGGCAGAAGCATTAGGCATTGATGAACCAGAAACCATTGAAGACTTATACGATATGATGTATCAATTTACATACAATGATCCTGATGGAAATGGGGAAGATGATACCTATGGATTGTCATTATGTAAATATACAGGGCCTCTTGATGTGATTCAAACCTATTTTGGTGTCGGTAATGAATGGGCAGAAGTTGATGGCAAGCTAGTTCCGGTCCATCAAACACCTGAATATATGGAAGCACTAAAATGGTTGAAAAAAATGTATGATGATGGTTTAGTTTATGCAGACTGGGCGGTGCGAGATACTGCAACATGGCAAGATGATGTGAAAAACGGTGAGTGTGGTATTTTTATAGATGTGTTAGATGGTTCACGACGTATCTGGGATTATTTTGTCAATAATGAGATTCCTGCAGTGGATGGAACATCATATGAACTTGCTACAATGAATTTAGTGGGTACAATTAATGACAAAACCCTAGCAACATCCGGATACAATGGATTCTTTGTGATTACAAAAGCGGCGAAAACAGAAGAAGATGTTGCGGCATGCTTAAATTTCTTAGATAAAATGTCGGATGATGCAATGATTACACTTTCATCCTATGGTCTTGAAGGAATTCATTGGCAAAAAGATGAAAACGGAAACTTAGAGAATTTAGTTGCGGGTGATGCTGTAGCAGCGAAAGCCTTTGCAGCATTAAATCAAACGGTTGCATATATTCCGAATATGAAAGCAACAGATATCGGACCTGAAATGACAGAACGATTGATTATTGAAGAAGAAGTTAAAGCATCCAATGTAGATTACGCCGTGTTTAATCCGGCAGCGGCCTATATTGTAAACTCAGAGACCTATTCTCTCAGTGGTGCCAACCTTGATGAAATCATTGATAATGCCCGTACACAATACATTAGTGGCGAGATTGATGAAGATGGGCTTCAAGCTGCATGGGCTAACTGGGAAACGCAAGGCGGTCAAGCTGTTATAGAAGAAATCAACGCGCAACACAACTAATCAAAGTGTATAGAAAAAGGGCTATCTTTTGATGGCCCTTTTATGCTATAGAAGGTGAGATTTATGTTAAAATTAGAGATAAAAGAAGTTCAAGACCAAGAGGTAACAGTCACATGGAACCAGGTTAAAGACAATGCGACCTATTATGTATATTGGGCAGACTATAATCATGATACCATGGTTTTTAAACGCATGGATAAAACCTTGGAGACAGAATATACTTTGCAAAAATCAACCCATGTACCACATTATATAAAAATAGCAATGGTCGATGACAATGGCCAAGAAGTTATGGTCAGTGATGTATTAAGAACACCACCAGTACAAGGACAGTTTAAGGAACAATTAGAGGCCTTAAATCGTGGACTTATAGCAGCAAAATGCCCAGACGGGATTTTTTTAAGTTGGCGATTGATGCGTGATGAAGTCAATGGATATAGTGAGACCGGACTCACAGGATATGATTTTATAATCTATAAAAACGGGGAAAGGTATGCAACGATTACGGATTCGACAAACTTTATTGATCGTGAGGGTAGCTGTGAAGATCAATATACACTTGCACCTATTTTTGAAGGTCAGGAAGGGGAACAGTGTAAAGCCGTTCGTTCATTTGTATCGGGAAGCAATTACATCGATATACCCATGGAAATACCTGAACCCGGTATTACCCCAACAGGTGAGGCCTATCACTATACCATCAATGATATGAGTGTGGGAGATGTGGATGGTGATGGCGAGTATGAATACATTGTAAAATGGGATCCTAGTAATTCCCATGACGTTTCGATTAAAGGTTATACAGGCAAGTGCTTCATTGATTGCTATAAACTTGACGGACGCTTACTATGGCGATTAGATATGGGGGGTAATATTCGTGCAGGAGCTCATTATACGCAGTTTATGGTTTATGATTTTGATGGTGACGGCAAAGCGGAGATGTCGGTCAAGACCGCACCAGGAACCTGTATGACGCGATATGATATAGAAGGAAACATTGTGTCTCAAGATTATATCACTTTGCCTCAAGAAGAGTTTCAAAAAGGTATTAGTCATGAAGACAATTATGTTTGTAGTGGACAAGATTATCGACAACATCTTATTCAAGTATTTATGGGCTGGCATCAACATCCCCAAGTTCTTGAAGGACAATGGCCGGATACCCTAGAAGCTTGTTTTAATATTGACCAAAGGCACACATATCCCTTAAGTGAGGACGCTGCTATAGATCTAGTGGATTATTTTATAAATGAATATGCACCCAGTCGAAGTGAAAAAAATCACTTAGAAGACTTTGAAGGATTTATATATGAAGGTCCCGAATACTTAACTATGTTTGCCGGTGATGGTCAAGAGCTTGAGACAATTTTGTTTAAGTTCGGGCGTGAGGATGATGGACTGATGTGGGGCGACTATGCCATGCCACGTATTGAACCGTGTAATCGTGTCGATCGCTTCTTATCCGGTGTGGCATACTTAGATGGGGAAAATCCATATCTTATTGTAGCAAGGGGATATTATACACGAACAACCCTAGTGGCCTATCGCTTTAAAGACGGACGACATTATGAGCACTTTTCTATAGATTCAGGTCATGTTCTTATGGATAATCCCTTTAATGACCAAGCCCATCTTCGTGAAGGCTGTGACCCAATATATGGGAAGCTGGCAGGACAAGGAAACCATAGTTTGGCGACGGCAGACGTGGATGGTGACGGATATCAAGAGATTATTTATGGAGCAGCCCTTATTGATCATGATGGTTCTCTTCTTTATAGCAGTTATGGACAGCTTCCGAATGGCCAGCGGGCTAAACTTGGTCACGGTGATGCCATGCACGTAGCCAATATCAACCCGGATAAGCCTGGACTAGAGATTTTTAGCGTGTTTGAAGGTGCACAAGATGCCCCATACGGATTTGCTCTTCGAGATGCAGAAAGTGGTGAGGTCATTTTCGGAGAATATGCCGAGACAGATTTAGGCCGATGTATGATTGGAGATATTGATCCAAAAAGTCGCGGCTTGCAAGTATGGGTACGTGAGACCTTTGATTGTCATGGCAATAAGTTAGACCTACCTTTGCTTGGAACCAATCAATCGATTCGATGGTCAGGGGATTTGACTACACAGATTTTGGATGGTGTCGATTATGTTCATGAAACCCATTCCGGTGTCATTCATGATAATGAACATGGTGTGATGCTTAAACCGGAAGGCATGGCGACCAATAATGGAACAAAAGGCAATCCATGTTTGGTTGCAGATCTTTTTGGCGATTTTAGGGAAGAGTTAGTCTTAAGAAAAGCAGATAATTCCGGTGTGAGAATTTATACAAATACAGAATTAACGAAACATAAGTTATATACCCTGATGCATGATATACAATATCGAACCGGAATTGCCTGGCAAAACAATTGTTACAATCAGCCTTGTTATCCAGAGTTCTATTATGCCAGTGATATGGACTGGAAAAATGTATTTGAAAGGAAGAGATGATCAATGCGAAAAATTTATTACTGTTTTCCAGAAGGAAAACATAAAGTGTTTACCTTAAGTTATGATGATGGAAAATGTGCAGATCGAAAGTTAGTTGAGATTATGAATCGTTATGGTGTTCGAGGAACATTTCACTTAAATGCAGGTCTAATAGGAAGCCAAGACCGTATTTGTGCAGAGGAAATCAAGTCATTGTACCAAGGCCATGAGGTTGCCGCACATACCTATACCCATCCAACCATTGAACGCTCACCAAAAGAAGAGATCATTGTTCAAGTCATGGAAGATCGTAAAGAATTAGAGAAGATTGTGGGCTATCCGGTCCGAGGAATGTCCTATCCGAATGGGTCCTATAACCAACGTATTATGGAGGTGTTACCTCACTTAGGTATTGAGTACTCACGCATAGTCGGAGGACACCAAAGCTTTAAACTGCCGAAAGATTTTCATGAATGGCAAGCAACCTGTCATCACAATCAACATGGCTTAGAGCGTGCCAAAGAATTTGTTGACTTGCACAAGACCCAATATCTATATCTGCTCTATATTTGGGGACACAGTTATGAATTTGACAATGATAATAACTGGGAAATTATTGAAGAGATCTGCCGGACGGTCGGTGGAAAAGAAGATATATGGTATGCAACAAATATTGAAATCGTTGACTATATGAAAGCCCTTGATCGTCTGCAATTTAATACAGAGCGAACCCAAGTGCTCAATGCATCTCATCTCACATTATGGCTAGATGTGGATGGAGTCAAGGTGGCTATAGAGCCGGGATTAAATAATTTCTAGAGAAGAGGATACATAATGAGTTATGGTATACATCCATTCTGGTTTTGGAATGGTGATATGGATGAAAAAACAATTAAAGAACAAATCCAACAAATGGCAGATCAAAAGATTACAGGCTTTGTTTTATGTGCACGTCAAGGTTTAACCATTCCCTATTTATCAAAGACATGGTTTGACCGTGTAGGTGTGGCAGTAGATGAGGCGCAAAAGAAAGATATGCTTGTATGGCTATATGATGAACAACCCTATCCTAGCGGAATCGCCGGTGGTAAAGTTGTTTTGGATTATCCGGAATTTGAAGCCAAGCACTTAGTGCCTCATATTATCACACGTAAGATTGACTTAGAGGAAGAAAGCCTTACCATTGATCTGGAGTGGGGAAAACCCCTATATGCAAAAGTGTTTAAGCTGCGACATACAGAGGATTCTATAGACTTCGAACAAGGCCAAGATGTCTTGATGAATATTGGTAGTCTGTTTAGGGAAGAGCTTTATCATGAAGTTGGTTTAACAGCCTATAATCAAAAACGGTTTTTAGCTTGTGATGCCTATCAGCAACTTGACCTAAAGCTAGCCAAGGGCTTATACAAAATCGTCATCTTCATGGAGCTACCGGTACGAGGGCATAAGTATTATGACTATTTTGTAGACCCATTGAATCCGAGAGCAGTGGACTATTTTTTGGAGACGACCCATGAATTGTATGCCAAATATTTAGGTGAATTTTTTGGAAATACCATACAAGGTTTTTTTACAGATGAAATTCATCCGACAGGATATGAAGATCGAGATATTCCATGGTCGCCGCTAATGCCACAAATTTATAAGGAGGCTACGGGACGCGATCTTATCGAGGACCTTCCGGCCTTAATATTTGATATTCATGAACACGCTCAGGCGATTCGTCATGACTTTTATGAAAGTATGGTGGAAGGTTTTATCGCATCTTATGATCAAAAGATCTTAGAATGGTGTCATAATCATCAATTAAAATATATTGGAGAAAAGCCTATTTTAAGAAGTCATCAGCTGAATTTTATGGATATTCCCGGTATTGATGCCGGTCATCAGAAGGTTGGAACTAGGCCGGATATGTTTAGTCAAAGATATCGGGCTAATGGAAAGATAGCTGCTTCAGCGGCATATTTGTATAGGAAAGAAGGTGCTTTGTGTGAATCCTTCCATAGTATTGGTTGGGGTATGGAGATTCAGGATATGAAGTGGACGTATGATTGGTTGTTTTTACAAGGGATTACCATCTTTGTCAACCACGCATATTATGGGAATGCACAAGGCTTAACTAAGCATGATGCCCCACCATCAGGATTTTTTCAAATGCCATGGTATCAACATCAAAAGATATTATCCGAATATGTTCACACAATAGGATCACGTATGCATGGAGGGCATAGACCAATTCAAATCATTTTGATTGACCCGATGACAAGAACCTGGTCTTTGGCGACAAGACAAGAACGTCGACAACGTCTTGAGGAATTTGAAAGTCTCCAAAAGCAATTGTTTCAAGCAGGCTTTGATTTTTATATTATGGATCCATCCTTGTTGGAGAAGTGCACAGAGACGCCTGAAGGATTAAAATATGGAGATGATACTTTCAGACTTGTTGTTCATCCGGATCAAAAAGATGTGGAGAATATCATCAACAAATGTGTGGCCTTAAAAATACCTAGACTTCATATTTTATGTGAGAATGGGCCTCTTGAAGGTGTCTATGCCATTACCTGGGATAAAGATGGGAAAAGCTATCATTTTATTGTAAATACAGGTGATTTTCAAGGAGAAATTGAAGTCCTTAACCAGGATAATCTTTCCTTGTATAAGCTACACTTACAAGCTTTTGAAAGTGTTTTAGCAGAAGATGGAATTGTTAAGCAAGATTATGTATTTGAGAGTAAGCACACATGGGTATTTGACCTTGAGCAAGAAGGGCGCTTTAGCTTAAAAGGGAAAAATGTCCTGCGCATGGAGCGGTGGCAATTGACAATCGGCAGTCAGAGCCATCTTGTAAGTGCTAAACCAATAATTGACCAACTTGAAGAAGGTAACTTTATGTTGCCGGTTAAGCGCCATGACCAATTCGGAACATCAAAACAGATGTTATTTTCAGAGCTTAAGGCAATATATACAGCTGAATTTATTCTCAAAACACAAACAGATATTATGCTTCGAATCGAAAAAAAAGGTATACGCGGTCCTTGGTATATGCGTATAAATGGAGAACGCATAGAAGCAAGGGATATAGTCCAAGAAGAATATTTTTCATATGAGGGATATGAAATTGACATAAGCTCTTATCTAAGGCAAGGCAGCAATTATCTAGAAATATATGTAAAAGCAAATTATTCATGGGAAGGACTTTTAACGCCTATTTATTTAGTTGGGGATTTTGCAGTAAGAAGCAAAAATGACAAAAATATTTTGGAGCCATTAGGTCAAGTGGGACGAATTGGTGATTATCAAAGAATGGGTCTTCCTAATTATGCAGGTGATATTTCATACCAATTTGTTTGTAAAAGTTTAAAAGAGATACATTGTTTTCGGGTGGATGACCCAAGATTCCAGCAAAGCGTTCGATTGCGCATCAATGGTAAAGATTTAGGCGTCAAAGCATTTGCACCTTATATTTGGTCTGTGAAAGATATATGGAAAGATGGCGAAAATAAGGTAGAAATCATTGCATCTACAACCCGATTAGGGTATTATGAGAATCAATACTATCAAGCCAATAGTGCCCCTCATGAGGCATATCATGTATATGAAAGGAAATGATAAACAGATGAATCGAGAAGAAATTTTAAATAAAATAGAAGCTGTTGTAGAGTGCCTAATGAATCTTGGAGAGGCTAATAACGACAAAGACAAGGAAACGTCTGCACAGGAACACAAGAAAGGCCTGATTGAACGGGACTTTGGGATAAAGGAGTGGGATTGGCCACAAGGTGTTGGTTTATATGGTTTGACAAAGTTGCAGGAATATTTTCAAGATCAGCGCTATGATGCATTTTTAAATCAGTGGTATTTAGATAATATTGTCATTGGATTGCCGTCTCAAAATATCAATACAAGTGCGCCTTTTTTGACATTATCTGGCCTATCCGATCGTGTAGGCGACCAAGGATTTGAAGAGCTGTGCCTGCAACGGGCACAATGGCTGATGGAGCATTTGCCTAAAACTAAAGAAGGCGGGTTTCAACACGTCACCAGTGCTATTGGGGATCGTATGGGTGTTCGCTTAAACGCAGGTGAATTATGGATTGATACTTTATTTATGGCAGTACTTTTCTTAAATACAATGGGGCATAAAACAGACCATAAGTTATGGCGAGATGAAGCTTTAAAGCAAGTGTTGATACACATTAAATATTTATATGATAAAAAAACAGGTTTATTTTATCATGGATGGAGTTTTTTAAGAAAGGATAACTTTGGTGAAATATATTGGGGACGGGGCAACGCTTGGTTTACTTTTGGAATCATTGAATATTTAGAAGTGGCTAAGGAAACCTTGCCCAAGGTGATTGTCGAGTATATTGTAGATACATATGTAGCCCAAGTTAATATGCTTATGCAATTACAAGACCCCAACACAGGCTTATGGCATACCGTGCTCGATGATCCGACTAGTTATCTAGAAGTGTCCGGGTCGGCAGGAATTGCAGCCGGTATTTTACAGGGGATTCGCTTAGGATATTTAGATAATACCTATCAAGACCGTGTTCTAAAAACCATCGATTCAATTGCTAAAGCTGTGGACAAGGATGGAACTGTGACGAAAGTCTCTGCAGGTACAGGAATAGGTATGGATGCTCAACATTATAAAGATATTATTATTGCACCCATGGCATATGGCCAATCACTGGCCCTTTTGGCATTAACGGAAAGTTTATATTTTATATAAGATACGTTTAACGTGATTTCTTTTTGTGAATATACATACGTTCATCAGCAATGCGTAAACATTCATCGAGGGTGCATGGACCGGATGGATCGACTTCAACTAGGCCAAAGGCCAGTGAGGCAATAGAAGTCTCTTGAATAAAAGCCTTGTGAATCCGATCATAGACGGCTTGAGCATTTTCCAGAGAGCAATCGAGGAGTAAGAATAAAAACTCATCTCCACCAACACGAAACACATAATCATAGCCTTGTCGCGTCATTTCTTTTGCTAAATTAGCAAAATGGATGAGTAAACGATCGCCTTCTGCGTGCCCTAGCTGGTCATTGACGGATTTAAAGTGATTAATATCGATACTGGCTATGATTATATTTGTATTTAGACGTTTTGCACGTTCTTTGGATTCGGAAAATATATGTTCCAATTGTCGGCGATTAAGTAGTCCTGTTAATGGGTCGTGGGTTGCTTGTCGCTCTAACTCCTCATTTAATGATTTGAGTTGTTGGTTTTTCTTAGCAAGTTCCCTTCGTGAATTAATAAGTTCGTTATTAAGCTTTGAGATTTCATCAAGCTGGTGATTTTCTCGTGTTTGAAAAGCTTGGTGTTTAACCATATTTTCTTTTAAAGTCATACGAAAGTGATTGGTTTGTTCGTTGTTAATACGCATAAGTTCATCTTCAAGAGAAGTTTCTTGAACATTCGCGGAAGATGCTAAAATAAAAATACGGTTCTGTCGAGCTAGCGCTGATAAGGTATAGTTGATGTCAACATCACCAGAGGAAAAGCTGATCGAGTAGTCATTTGAATAGCCTTGAGTATTAAGGTTGCCTATAAAATGAACATAGATTTCCATTGAGGATTCAGCAACATATTCAGATAGATTATGGCTGACCTCAAAAACATGGGATGAGTCACTTGGATCCGCATAGACATGAAGGATAATGTTGGTCTTGTCACAGATAAGAATAATATCGTTTTTTTCTAAATGTGTGTACATAGCCTTTACCTCGTTTCTTCTAGCATCAATTCATTTGCCAAGGTGATTGCTTTTTTGGCATTGGATGCGGTGCCGTCAGCCCCGACAGTTTTCCACAATTGTGCATCTACAATGAAAGGGTAGCCGCCGACGAGTATTTTAACATTTTGACAATCAGGATGTTGTCGAATAGCATCAATTACTTTGATCAGGTCAGCAATATGATAGCCCATAGTTGTTGACAGTCCGACAACATTTGCTTTTTTTGCTACAACTGTATCCACGATACTACGTATGGGTGTATTAGCTCCAAGATAGTAGGTGTTCCAACCATCCAATTCAAAAAAATCGGAAACCATTCGAATACCTAGCTCATGTAATTCGCCACCGATACAGGTCCCGACAAAAACATAATCATTTTTAGGTGTTGCAAATATGAGAGGATATAACTGGCCCATTATTAGTTGGGTAGATGCTGTGCAATAGTGTTCTTCGGAGACACTGATTTTTCCGGATTGCCATAACTTGCCGATTTTATATTGGCTTTCTTGAAAGATATCAACATATATTTCTTCAACGCTATAGTTCTGCTCAATAAGCTGATCGATAAGTAGACTAGCTGCTTGTCGTTTGCCGTCAAGTAAATAGTTGACATAATCATTCATATAGCCATGTAGGACACTTTTGTTTTCGGGCTCTATTAGAGGTTTATGTTCATTCAAAGCGGAGAGGCCTTCTTGTATATAGTCATCAAGAAGTGCTTTGTATTTTGAATCTAAATGTGTTTTAGCAGTGGATGCAATAGAGTGTAAACTTACTTCAAGATAACTTAAGGGAAGGTTTAACCCTTTTAGAATATCACTAAACCAATGGATATAACTTATAAAAAGTTTGGGGCTATTCACTTTTATGGCATCAGCAAGATATAGAAGCGTATACTTTGTATCACGCAAAGAAGCCTCATCAAACTCAAGAGTTCGAAGTGGATTAAGTTCAGGCATTTGTTCGTATTGTATATGAAGAGCTTGACTACTGATAATCTCTCTTTGCTCTCTTAATAGAGTCCCCAATTCTTGATGTGCTGTCATAATCTGCCTCCCCTTTATTTTGTGTAGTATATATCGGTCTCGTGCTTGGAATCAATTACCTTAATTATACCCTTACTTTGGCTTTTCAACAAGGGAAATAAGACGTATAATTAGGAGAGGAGGTGTTGTTATGACACAAAAGATACGAAGTGTAAAAAAAGTAACACAAGGCCAAAGAACCGTTGATGGTGCAGGAGTGCATCTTGTTCGAGTCTTAGGTTATCATGATACCAAAGATTATGATCCTTTTTTAATGCTGGATGCTTTTGATTCGAAAAATCCGGAAGACTATATTAAAGGCTTCCCTTGGCATCCGCATCGAGGTATTGAGACAATTACCTATTTAATTGAAGGCGATATCGAACATGGAGATAGTCTAGGGAACAAAGGAAGTATTCTAAGTGGTGAATGCCAATGGATGACGGCGGGATCAGGGATTATTCATCAGGAAATGCCTAAGGCTTCGAAGCGCATGTTAGGAGCACAAGTATGGTTGAATCTTCCGGCAAAAGATAAGATGACAAAACCTTTATACGGTGATATCAAGCAAGACCAAGTTCCCATTCTTGAAGGGGATGGACATACAGTGCGTATTATATCCGGGACCTACTTAGACCAAAAAGGAGCCTTTGAAGGAAAGTTTGTTAAAGCAACTTATCTCGATGTTCAAGTCCAAGCAAAGCAAACATGGATTTACGAGACACCACAAGATGAAAAGCTGTTTATTTATATTGTTGAAGGGGCCGGAACATTTGGAAGGGATGAAGATCAACTCATTCAAGAAAAACAAGCCGTCTTATTTTCAGAAGGAGATCGTTTTATAATGCATACAAAAGATCAAAGCATTCGTTTTTTACTCTTTATGGCAAAACCGATTCATGAGCCTATTGCTTGGGGTGGACCGATTGTTATGAATACACGAGAAGAACTTGAATTGGCCTTTCAAGAGTTAGATGAAAATACATTCGTTAAATATAGAGGAGAAATGTAAACGTTTGATGTAAAGGATTTGAGGAGGAAGCCGATGAAGCGCTGGAGTATAGTTATTATGGTGATGATTCTTATTTTGAGCAGTTGTCAAAGAAGTAAGGATACAAATGAAGTTATCGATCAGGATCAGGAAGTAGGTCAAAATACAGATCAAGAAATGGATGAGAATCAAGAAGTTGGTCAAGAAGAAGTGAGTGAAGCTTGGAAGCGTACTTATGACATAAGTCTATCAGAAATTGAGTATACACTTCCCTCATATTCGCCAAATGTAAAAGCCTATTCCTTTGATTTAAGCTCGTTAGATAATGTAGAACAATTTACGGGATTCACAAAAGGCCAAGAAGACATGTTGGAAGACAATGGTTTTGTCGTTTTAAAACCGAGCCAATCGACACCCTTAAAATTGCACCAAGTTTATGAGATGGCAGACTATGATGATATCCCAACCTTTATTACGGCCGATGCTGTATTGAATATGTATCATATTTTTTATGCAGAGAGTATGAAATATTTTGAATTAACAGAGTACTTACCCAGACTTCAAGCACTGACAAGTAGCATGATGACAAAGTCATTAGAGGCCTACGAAAGAGCAGACCAACCTATGAAAGAATCTTTAGGAAAAATCGTTGCATATTTTGCTGTTGCAGATACACTGCTCGGAGAAAATGTTGAAGTTCCTAATGAAATCAAGGAAACAGTGTCGATTGAACTAGAGCGTATTATGAACGCTGAAGGCTACGAAGAATCTGAAATTTTCGGACAAAAAATTGATTATACACAGTTTACCGTACGCGGACACTATACATTATCTGAAGATATGGAAAAATTCTTCCGAGGCATGATATGGTATGGCTATACAGGATTTAAATTAACAACAGGCTCGAAGTCGGAAGAAGTCGTTCATTTAGACCAAGTACGCCATGCACTTATCATGACCGCGCTTTTAATGGATGAAGACGCCAAAGATTTAGATGACTGGATGACAATCTATGAATTGACGAGCTTATATTCGGGGACATCGGATGATTTACATATTTTAGATTTAGTGGGCCTTATTCGATCTGTCTATGGAGAAGATCCCAATATAGAGATGCTAGTGAATCCGGAATATGATTCAAAACTTGAAGAAGAGATTTTGAAGTTACGTCAACCGGAAATCGTAGCCAAAATTTTAGGCCAAGCAACAGCAGGAAAACAATTTAAATTTATGGGACAACGGTTTACATTAGATGCTGCGATTATGCAACCCCTCGTTGAACCCTTTAAGCGTCCGCTTCCCTCATCCTTTGATTTATTGACAGCTTTCGGACATGAACAAGCAGAAGAAATTCTATATAGCTACTATCCGACCAATGAAAAATGGCCCGAGTTTGATGAAGAGATCAACTTAGCAAAAACCAGGGTGGCCAATCTAGATGATGACTTTTATCAAAGAGATTTGTATCATGGTTGGTTGTGGGCCATTGATTCTGCGGCAAAAAGTTTTGAAAAGGATTCAGATATGCCACCTTTTATGCAAACCCGTGGATGGACCCATAAAAGCTTGTCAGCTGCCCTTGGAAGTTTTACAGAGTTGAAATACGATAATATTTTATATTCGAAACAAGTCATGGCGGAAATGGGCGGAGATATTGAAGTGCCTACAAAACACTATGTTGAGCCAAACGTTGAATTATATGCTAAGCTATTGTGGTTAAGCAAAACAACAGAAAGCAATCTGCGAGAAAAGATGCAAGACCGCAGTGACCTTGATGATGTTTTGCGTCCAATTATTGACATGGGAGAAATGCTCGATGTGTTACTCACCTGTTCGATTAAGGAATTAGAAGGTCAAGATTTAAGGGATGAAGAATTTGTAAACTTAAGTCGAATCGGTGGACTAATTGATAACATAAACTTTACCTATATGGCCATGCTATGGAATGAAGGCTATGAGATTGAAGATGAAGATAGTTCGGCCTTGGTTGTAGACCTTGCAGGAACTACAGATGGGTATTATGAGCAACTTGCTATAGGTATGCCCTATGAAATCTATGTGATTGTCGAAGTGAACGGGGAAAAACTCTTGACTAAAGGAAGCGTGTATAGCTTTTTTGAGTTTGTATCAGGAAAACGCATGACGACAGAAGAGTGGTTACCAATGGCCGGCATTGAAAAAGTCGACGTCGACGCTGACTATAGTTATAGCCAGTATACCGGTGAACAAGTGAATGTTTTAGAAATGATGCCATGGATGACTTCGTATATATCACCGGAAGCGAATAACGTTGTTATAAGTCCGAAAGAAGTGGATTGGGATATTATTGATTCGGCCCAGTATTTATCAACGGATGGTCAGCATTATCTATGGGCGATTGAAGATGCCAACGGCCAAAAATTAAATCAAGATGTGGGTAAATGGATTCGCTTATATCGCATTGAAAAAGGGGAAAATTATTTTGTCTATGAAAATGACTTTTCCAAGGTATATCCATGGGAAATTGATGTGGGCGATATAGATGGTGACGGGCAGATGGATCTATATGTGGGAACCATTACAGAAACAAAATTTTATGAATGGGCAAAGCGCCCATTCTTCTTTTCGTGGGAAGAGAATCAACTCATGAAAAAATGGACCGGGTCCTATATTGGGGTCAACACATTGGAATCAATCAGCCTAAATGACTACAATCATGATCATATCCATGAGATTGAATTTAAAGGAGAAAGTAAGGAAGGTGAACCGATGACCGAATGGTATCGATGGGCCAATTTTAGCTTTTATAAAATAAAAAAATAAAATGTGTTTTTACTGTAACAATTTTCTTATTATTTTGTTATATATAGTGGAACATTTAATGCGGTTATGCCGTCGTATAAAAGATGACATTAAATAATGGGAGAATGCGATATGGAAAAGACAAAGATAAAAGAGGAGCTTATCAGTTGGAGCAAAATGATTGTTGTGGCATTAGGGATTGCTTATGTGGTTAACAATATATTGATTGTGAATGCATATGTTCCTTCTGAATCCATGGAAAGTACACTGAGAGTCAAAGATCGATTGATTGCAAATCGTTTGGCCTATCTATTTGAGGAACCAAAGCGAGGCGATATCATTGTCTTTGAATTTGATCAAGACGGGGAAGAAAAATATTATGTAAAGCGATTGATTGGCCTACCGGGTGATGAGCTGGTTATACGTGATAGTAAAGTTTATGTCAATGGAGCTGTACTTAATGAGCCCTATTTGAAGGAATCCATGCGACCTAGAGATTATGGAAACTATGTGGTTCCCCAAGGATATTATTTCTTCTTAGGCGATAATCGGAATGAAAGTGAGGATTCACGATTTTGGGGAAATCCATACATTTCGCAAGAAGCTTTAGTCGGAAAAGTGATTTTGAGTTATTATCCTAACTTTCGCATGATAAAAGAACAAAATGATAAATAGTTAGTGGGTTATGACATTTTATACTTTGGATAAGTTGGTATAATAGTCTTAGAAACAAAGCAAAACTTTTGAAGGAGGCTATTATGCAAAAATATGTAATCAATACAAAAAAACAAAAAGCACACATCGATCGAAATATTTACGGACACTTTTCAGAACATCTTGGCCGTTGTATATATGAAGGACTTTATGTGGGTGAAGATTCGAACATTCCCAATATCGATGGTATGCGTACCGACGTTGTTGAAGCCTTAAAAGCAATGGGCTTGCCTTTGCTTCGATGGCCGGGGGGATGTTTTGCCGATGAATATCACTGGAAAGATGGGATCGGCCCCAAAGAAAACCGTAAAAAAATGATTAACACCCATTGGGGTGGCGTGGTTGAAGATAATAGTTTCGGTACCCATGAATTCATGCGCTTATGTGAACTCTTAGAATGTGAGCCCTATATTAATGGAAATGTAGGAAGCGGAACGGTTCAAGAGATGTCTGAATGGGTTGAATACATGACCTTTGATGGACTATCTCCAATGGCAAAACTTCGAGAGGAAAATGGTCAAAAAGACGCTTGGAAAGTCAAGTATTTTGGTGTAGGTAATGAGAACTGGGGTTGTGGTGGAAATATGCGACCAGAATACTATGCAGACCTCTATCGCCGATATCAGACCTATACCCGTAACTATGGAGACAATAAACTCTTCAAAATTGCAGGCGGTCCCAATGTGGATGATTATAATTGGACCAAAGTTCTTATGGAAATAGCAGGACCCTATATGGATGGCTTGAGCTTGCACTTTTATACCTTTGTTAATAGCTGGGAAGATAAAGGTTCAGCAACCCAAATGACAGAAAAGGATTATTATCGTGTCTTAAAGAACACATGGCGTATGGAAGAACTCGTCACAAAGCATAGCCATATCATGGATAAATATGATCCACAAAAACGTGTAGCACTTGTGGTTGATGAGTGGGGTACCTGGTATGAAGTAGAGCCGGGGACAAACCCAGGATTCTTATATCAGCAAAACAGCATGCGTGATGCGCTAGTTGCAGGAATTAATCTTAACATATTCAATAAACATGCAGACCGCGTTCGAATGGCAAATATTGCCCAGCTGGTGAATGTACTTCAATCAGTCATTTTAACAGAAGGTGAAAAAATGATTAAAACGCCGACATACCATGTCTTTGATATGTATCAGGAACATCAGGATAACCACTTGCTTGAGAGTTATATAACAACACCGGAGCTTGACATTGATGGCGTAAAGGTTCCTGCAATGACAGAATCTGCATCTGTAAATGCGTCCGGTCACCTTGTATTAACCTTATGTAATCTGGACTTACATGAAGAACGCCTCATTGATGCAGATACATTTGGCTTTAATCCTAAGAAAGTAAGCGGACACATTATAAGAGGTGCAATGGATGACTATAATACCTTTGAAGAACCTGAGGTTGTGAAAAAAGAAGCCTTTGATCAAGTCAAGCTCAAAGAATCCGGATTTACAATGACCCTTCCGACATGCTCAGTTGTTCGCCTTATTCTTGAATAATAATGGTGGTTTGTAAACGATGCTACGCATTTGCTAAAAGTAACGAGGATATTCACACCGGCATTTTAAAGCATATTGAAGGAATGCCGGAAGAGATAAAATGTACAGATACCATATACCAAGAGCGATTATCTCAGTGCGAATCATGTGAAAAACTTCAAAACGGAATGTGCGCCTTTTGTGGCTGTTTTGTTATCTTACGTGCAATAAAAAAAAATCAACGATGTCCGTATCCAAAGGCCCCTAGATGGTAGGGGTCTTTTTATGTAAAAAGCAAGTTGAAAATAAAATGAGGATATATACCTAGTAAAAAGTCCTTGTCGTCATGGGTATAATAGACTATAATTTAGTCTATGGTGTATGTTTTTTATAAACTTTGCCATAAGCCGGCATATAATATTAAGTTTATAACTAGTTCATGATTATTTTTTAAACTATTTAGATTAGCGAAGCGGATATAGCCTGTTTTATTAGCGGAAAGAAGCAGAGAAAACCCACAGGAGGCTATATCGATGAAAAAGGTTTTAAGTATAATAATGAGTTTAGCAATGGCTTTATTAGCATCAGGCGCTGCACACAGAGTAATGTAATAGGAATATGCCGGCTTACTAAAGGAGATTAGCGAATGAATGTACGACATAAAAAAACGCTTATATTAAATAGCATATTAGGAATATTATATATATTATTAGCCTTTGTTTTCTATCAAGAGTTCGGTATCAGCGATTGGAAACAACTTTTGTTTTGTATTGTTTTAGCAATTATTGCTGAGACATTCATTGTAGTGTCTTCAAATGAAACAACAACATCTGTTGGGATTGCCATATATTTATATATTGCCGTGCTAGGTACACCTTTAGATGTTATGATTGTTGTTACCATGGGAATGTTATTGTCATTTCCAGAGTATCATGAAAAAAGACAACATATATTTAATACTCCAATGTATAAAATACTATTCAACATCTTTAACATTTCTTTATCAATGGGACTTGCAAGTGCCTTATTTCAACTGTATCAAGGACCATTTAATATTATTATTTTTGCACTAATTATGCTAGTGGCATTAGCTGTTGAAGAGTTAATCAATGGCTTTATTCTTCTCCAATATTTTTCGATTCAGTTTGATGATATTAAGGCGCGGGATATATTGAAAGATATTTTTGGGTCATATATGAATTCTTTGGCCATAGGAACACTTGGTATTTTCTTGGTTTTTGCAGATTATACCTATGGAAAGTCCATTGTCGTGATTTTATTTATTCCAATTCTACTTGCAAGATATTCCTTTAAACTTTATTATGATTCCCAGCGTATGGCAATCGATACTATTCATGCTTTAAATGAAGCTCTTCATGCAAAGGATGCTTATACAGGTGGGCATACGGGTCGAGTTCAACAATATGCCAAGGATATTGCAAAAGCATATAAATTAAGCCCCCACCAAATAGATACCATTGATAAAGCGGCCCTATTACATGATATTGGAAAAATCGGAATTCCGGATGATATATTAAATAAAGCCGGTAAACTTACGGATGAAGAATATCGAAGAATACAAGATCATGCCAGTATTGGCGGACATATTATCGGAAGTGTACACTCCTTACGTAAAATCTCACAGATTATCATTCAACATCATGAACGTTATGATGGTAAAGGCTATCCGAATCAACTAGCCGGTGATCAGATTAGTGTGGAAGCTTCAATATTAATGATTGCCGACAGTTTTGACGCCATGACATCGGAACGGCCTTATAGGAAAGCCTTTAGTAAAGAACATGCCATTCAAGAGTTGATTGACAATGCCGGGACTCAATTTCATCCAAAAGTGGTTCAATGCTTTGTTGACGATGTTCTCTTACGTCCGGGCTATAAGGTAGGAGAATCAGAGGGAGAACTTTTGGAAATCAATGAATTAAAGAAAGTGCAAGCGAATGCAGAAAGGGTCAATGAAGCATGATATTTGAAGGGATTATTCTTGCAATGCTTTTTGGATATATGCGTAAAGGAAAGATAAAAAATCTCGAAAATGTTACGATTCAATATTGGTATCTGTTTATGGTTGCCTTTGCCTTACAGACAATTTCTTTTGCCCTTGAATCTATTCCTGAAAGCGGATTTTTTTTCATGCATGTTGGAAGCTACCTGTTAATTATATATGTCTGTTATCGTAATCGACATTTTTTCGGTATGTGGTTTATGGGAATGGGCACCTTTTTAAATGGCTTAGTTATCGCCCTAAATAATGGGAAAATGCCGGTAAAACTCCCGGATTATGCGGAAGGAATTTTTGACCGAGGGCATGCACTATTAACAGAAACGACAAACCTTTGGCTATTAGCAGATATTTTCATTATTGATATACCCAGGCTATCAACTCGGGTCATGAGCATGGGTGATTTTTTTATAGTTTTCGGTGTCTTTCATTTAATCCAACAAGGTATGCAAACACAAGCGGAACAAGAGGAAAAATAATAAGTTAAACACAAAATGGACGTTACTTTTAAGTAGGGTCTTTTTTTTCAAATTTAAGGAGAATACTATGAAGCGTATGAAAACCATATCGCTAAAATCAAAAATAATTGTATTAATTATTTGTGTATCAATTTTGCCGATGCTTGTCTTGGCCATTATGGCGTCTTATAATTATAACAACATTATTAAGGAACGCTTTGTTGCCTATGCCCAGAGCAATATGAGCCATGTCACGTCCTCGATTAGTGGCGAACTTGAAGACATGAAAGAATCCGTTCGATATATGTTGCAAGATCCGACATTTAATGCAGTTATTGTAAAACAACCCAACGTCGAAGAAAATTCACTTGAGATGTTTGATCTCATTCGCGACCTTAAGTCCTACTTAAGCACGATTGTCTTTGCTAGAAAAAACTATGATTTAGGAGGACTTTACTTTTATACAAGTGGCCAACACGTATATTATACAAAAGAAGCAGGACTTATCAGTGGAAATGACATACCGGTTCAAGACATGGCCAACTTGGCGAAAAATAGTGTAAAAACCCAGTTTTATACAAGGTATGAAGATGGGCAGTTTAATGTGTATTTAACACAATTGTTGCTCCATAAGGATAACTTTAAACCCATTGCCATGATGTATTATCGTATTGATCCGGAGTATTTAGAAAATATTTTGGACAACATTAATATCCAGACAGACGAATCGATTTACTTATATTCCAAGGATTCTCGCGTGATTGCTAACAAAGGAAGGGTAAGTGAAGTGCATAAAGTTCTTAGCCAAGAATTTAGCTTAGAGAATCCTGGGTTTTATACCCAGACGAAGGGACAAGAGGAGTACTATATTATTACGGACCAAATTCCAACATTGGACTTATCCTTAATTACGCTTGTATCTTCTGAGATGCTAATGCAGGATTCTAAAAAGGTCATACGACTAGTTATTATTCTATATTTGGCAATGGTTCCTTTTTTTGCCTTAATGGCATACTTTCTTTTTCGTACTATATTAAAGCCAATGAAAGAGTTGACATCAAAAATGAAAGCCTTCGAACGGGGGGCTTTGGATGTGAAAATACCGGAAAACAGACACGATGAATTTGGCCTTGTTTATCATGCTTTTAATAAGATGACACAAAACATTAATCGCTTAGTCAGTGATGTATATGTCAAAGAATTGGCAAAAAAAGATGCGGAAATTTCAGCGCTTCAAGAACAAATCAACCCCCATTTTTTATATAATACCCTTGAGTCCATTAATTGGCGGGCACAGTTAGCGGGAGAGAACGACATTGCTCTAATGATTCAAGCATTATCTAAACTTATGGATGCATCAACGAATCGGTCAAAGCGCAAATTAATTCCGGTTAAAGAAGAAGTTGGATATGTGAATCAATATATGTATTTGATTCAAATGCGCTATTCAGAAAGTCTAAAATATCATCAAAATATTGATCCTGAGATTGAAGACGCCCTTATTCCCAAACTTATTTTACAACCCTTGCTTGAGAATGCGGTTAAACACGGAATAGAACCTATTGGTGAAGGACTCATTGAACTTATTGGAAAAAAAGAAGATGGACGTTTGGTATTTAAGATACGAGATAATGGAAGCGGGATGAATGAAATCCAATATAAAAAAATCCAAAGTATGATTCATGAAGAAAAAGAGATTATCGATATGAAAAAAGGTGAAGGTGCAAGTGTTGGTCTTCAAAATGTATTTAGGCGAATACAACTGATTTATGGCGATGGTGCAAAAATAAAGATTGAAAGTTGTGAAAACCATGGAACAACAATCACGATTTGTTTTCCGGAGATTTCAGACACATTGACAGACTAAGGAGAAGATATGGGAAAATATCAAATATTTATTATTGATGATGAACCAATGGTTGTAAAAGGATTAAAAGAACTTGTTCCATGGGAAGAGATTAATTGTAGCGTCTGTGGAACAGCTAAAAATGGGGAGGAAGGTTTGGCAATTATTGCAGACTTACAACCGGATATTGTGATTAGTGATATTCGTATGCCCAAACTGGATGGCTTACAAATGATTGAAAAGTTAAAAACAGTGACGAAAGAGACTAAGTTTATTGTACTTACAAGTTATCGTGAGTTTGATTATGCACAAAAGGCAATTGAACTTGGCGTTATGAAGTATTTATTGAAGCCAACGAATATTGAAGATATAAAGTCAGCCGTCATTGAAGCAATGATGCAACTTGATGATGAACATTCTAAAGAAGAAGACCTTACACGCTTACGGCAAAAACTTATAGAAACTATCAATGTGTTTGAGGATAAGCCGGATGAATCTAAGCAAGACGAGGATGAAAGCGAATCTAGACTAAAGTATTTAGCGGTTCAAGCCATTAATTATATGAAAGAAAATTATAGCCATAAGCTAGACCTTCAAGAAGTTGCAGACCATTTGATGATTAGTACATGGTATTTGTGTAAAATACTCAAACAAGAATTGGATAATTCCTTTGTCCAGCTTCTCAATGAAATACGAATTCAAGAAGCAAAACGTCTTCTCATCGAGACGCAGTATAAAGTATATGAAATAAGTGAACGTGTGGGATATACAGATACGCCTTATTTTACAAAAACATTCAAAAAGTATGCGGGTGTTACTCCCAACCAATATAGAAATACCCACTATGCCTAAGAACTATACGAAAAACACAAGAAAATACAATTCGATTGTCTGAAATTGTGCAATTGTACAAGAATAGACAAGAAACAACAAGATTGACTTCTTAAAAATTACCAAATAGGATGTTAATATATAGGTACAGTAAATGTTACTAAATATTATATCTGTAAAGGGAGGAACACAATGAAAAAATTATTAGCACTATTACTTATGGTAGCACTGATGACATCTTTGTTTGTAGGATGTGGTCAAACAGAAACGGACACAGGCAACTCAAGTGGCGCAGCATCAGATGCCGGGGATACCACCAATGATACGAGTGATTCAGATGAATCAGAATCAAGTGAAGCTACAAATGAGGTTGAACTTAGAATTGTGACAATGTTCGGAGGAACGGACCCATCGACAGAAGTGTTTGAACAGCAGTTAAAAGATTTTATGGATGCTAATCCCAATGTAACCATTATTAATGAATCCATGACATCGGTTGGTGATGAATTTAGAACAGCAGTCAAAACAGATTTTTCAACAGGAAATGAAGCTGACGTTACCTTCTTCTATACCGGAGCCGATGCAAAAGGGATTATCGAAAGCGGAAGTGTTGTACCCTATGAAGAAGTGCGGGAAACGTATCCGGAAGTTGGTGGAGATATTTCAGAAAGTATTCTTGACTCTGTTCGTGAGTTTGATGGAAAGCTTTATGCCTTACCCATGACTGGTTTTTATGAAGGATTATTTGTCAATACAGAACTTTTTGACCAATATGACCTTGAACTACCAACAAGCTGGGAAAATTTAACGACAGCAATTGAAGTTCTGAGTGAAAACGGGATTACACCTATCGCAGGCCCCATCGCTCAATCTCACTATCTGATTGAACATTTTGTATTAGCTCAAGCCGGGGTTGAAGGGCATCAAGACGTTCTTGATGGTGACATTCCTCAATCATGGGTTGATGGACTGACGCATATCAAGGAACTCCATGATATGAATGCGTTTAGTGCAGATGCTATTGCAATGGAGATTGAAGCATCTCAAAACTTATTCCGTCAAGGAAATGCAGCTATGATTTTTGAAGGTTCTTGGTTTATCGGTGGTTGTGATGAAGAATTACAAGCAAAAATGACGGTTATGCCTATGCCGACAGCACCAGGTGGCGCTAAAGATCCAACATCAATTGTTGCAGGATATTCCAGCGGATACTATATTTCAAGACGATCTTATGATGATGCATCCAAGCAAGAAGTGGTTGTTGATTTAGTAAAACACTTAACGTCAGCAGAAGCCATTAAAGAGATTGCTGCAGCTAATGGTGGAACACCAAGTGCTCCTGTAACGGTTGAAGGCCTTAGTCAAGTGGCTTTAGACGGACACAAAATGGCAGCAGAAGCAAAAGGTCTTAGCATGCCGATTGATTCTCGTCTAAAACCAGAAGCTTTTAACTATATTGTAAAAGAAGGGGTTCCATTCATCGCATTTGGTGAGAGAACAGCTTTAGAAGTGTTAGAAGAAGTCAAAAATATTCAAAGTCGTTAAAAACACTATAGCAGCATATCGATACTTATCGCCATGCTGCTATATTTTTACCTTTAAATGGTAATAAAATATAAAAAGGGGTAATAAAATGAAACTATATGAAAATAAAAAGACAATCACGCTTTTTTTGTTTCCGGCCCTGCTTTTTATGACGGTATTTCTATTCTATCCATTTTTCATGAATATCATAAAGAGTTTTTACGCATCGGATGGCTATGTAAATTCAGCATTTATAGGCATCGATAACTATCGTCGAATGTTAGGTGATCAAACGATGCAAGTGGCAATCAAAAATACATTTGTTTTAATGTTTTATGTTGTGGTTTTTGAACTTGGTGTAGCGCTCATACTGGCCGTATTAGTGAATAGTATTCCTAAAGGAGAACGCTTTTTTCAAACTGTATTTTTCTTTCCAATTGTTATCTCAGCTACAGCGATTGGAATGATGTTCAATCTTTTCTACGCGTATGACGGTGGATTACTCAATAATATCATCCTTAATTTTGGCGGCGAGGCAAAAGTTTGGAAGTCGGTTGAAGCAGCCTTGGAAATCATTGCCATTCCTACGATTTGGCAATACATTGGATTTTACTTTGTATTGATGTTAACAGCAATTAAACAAATTCCCAAATCCCTCTATGAATCAGCCATGCTTGATGGGGTAACTGGTTTTAAGAAACTGATTTATATTACAATCCCACTGATTCGTAACGTCTTGATTACATGTTTAGTCTTAGCAATCACGGGAACCTTGAAAGTTTTTGATCTTGTCCTTGTTATTACAAACGGAGGACCCTTAAATGCATCTCAAGTCCTTGGATTGTATATGTATCAAAAAACATTTATTGATGAAGCCTTTGGTTATGGAGCGTCGATTTCAGTTGTTATCGTTGCTATTGGTTTGATTGTTTCATTTATTGTGAATCGTATATTTCGACAAGAAGAATTTACGTATTAAGAGAAAAGAGGAAGAACATGAAAAAAAATAGAGTTTTGTCAATACTTATGTATAGCGTATTAGCCCTGTGGGCGTTGACAACAATCTATCCACTCATATGGGTTGTTTTGAATTCATTTAAAGATACACAAGAGATTATTATGAATTCGTTTACGCTTCCCCAACGCTTTTTTTTAGAAAACTATCAAACGGCGCTTGAAAATAATATATTACAAGGATACGTCAATTCCCTAATCATCTCGGTATCCGTAGTGTTTTTCGTAATACTGTTTGGTTCTATGGCAGCATATACCTTAGCCCGCTTTCGTTTTAAAAGCAAAGTTCTTATTCAAGGGTTGATTATATCCTCGCTAATGATTCCGATTTTTGCAACCATTGTACCTGTTTTTGGGATTTTACTGAAATTGAAGCTGTTTAATAACCATTTAGGATTGATTCTTCCACAAATTGCCGGAAACTTAGCCTTTACCATTTCTGTCCTAACATCCTATATGAGTACTATTCCTATTGAAATGGAAGAAGCGGCCTTTATTGAAGGATGTTCATCCTTTCAAGTGTTTAAGAAAATCGTCTTACCGATTACAAAACCATCCTTAGCCGCAGTAAGTATTTTCGTCTTTTTGTGGTCTTATAACGATTTGTTTTCAGCATTGATTATTCTTCGGACGCGAGATAAAATGCCGATTAATGTTTTATTAACAGACATTAGCTCACAATATGGAACAGATTATGGCCTAATGGCAGCGGTGATTGCAATTATTGTTATTCCGATTGTACTTGTATATATCTTCGCGCAACAGTTTATTATTGAAGGCATGACTTCAGGGGCAGTGAAAGGTTAGGTGAAGACGATGATCAAATTTGGAACAGGTGGCTGGCGAGCGATTATTGGTGATGAATTTACACGGGAAAATATTGAGCGTATTGCACAAGCGGTGGTTGATATGATGAAGGATGAAAACGTAGCCGAGGCAGGTATTGTTATTGGTTATGACCGACGCTTCTTATCCAATCGTTCAGCGCATTGGCTGAGTGAAGTTTTTGCAGGAAATAATATTCGTGTATGGCTGATTGATACAGAAGCTCCGACGCCGATTATTATGTATGCAGTTGAACAGTACAAGTGTGCCTATGGAATGGCAGTAACAGCTAGCCATAACCCGGCAGAATACAATGGAATCAAAGTCTTTGTTCGAGAGGGCCGCGATTCAGATGTGACGGTTACCGATCGTATTGAATTAAAAGCAAATAAGTTAGGTGAAGAAGATATAAATAGATCTTCTTATGATGAAGGACTTAGTGAAGGAAAAATACATTTAATCAGCCCTTTTAATGATTATATAGATACCATCCTTAGTATGCTTAATGTCGAGGCAATCCGAAACAAACATTTAAAAATACTTCTTGATCCCATGTTTGGAGTATCGAAGACATCCTTACAGACGATTTTAATGTCGGCCCGTTGTGATGTCGATGTGATTCATGATCGTCATGACACTATGTTTGGTGGACGATTACCTTCGCCAAGTGCACAGACTCTCACTCGACTCAGTGACTTTGTCGTAGAAAAAAACTACGATTTAGGCATCGGAACCGATGGTGACGCTGACCGATTAGGGATTATTGATGAATTAGGCGACTTCATTCATCCTAATAAGATCATGGCCTTACTTTATAATTATCTTCTCGACTATAAAAAGTGGCAAGGTGGTGTTGTTCGAAATATTGCAACGACCCATCTACTGGATGCAATTGCAGAAAAACACGGTCAAGAATGTTATGAAGTTCCGGTCGGCTTTAAATACGTATCAGCCAAGATGCAAGAGACAGATGCAATCATCGGCGGCGAAAGTAGTGGAGGTTTGACTATAAAAGGACATGTCAATGGAAAAGACGGTATCTTTGCAGCCGGACTATTAGTGGAGATGATTTCCGTAACCGGAAAACGTTTAGGTGAAATGTTAAATGTGATTGAAGATACCTATGGATCCTTTGAAATGACTGAAGCCAATTTAGAGTTTCATCCCAAAGAAAAAGACCGCTTACTACATTTGCTGTATGAAGAGCGCAGTGTTCCGGATTTTGGTGAGAACATTGATCATATTTCTTATGAAGATGGCGTCAAGGTATATTTTGAAAACGGTGGTTGGATTATCGCACGATTTTCAGGGACCGAACCCTTACTTAGAATCTTCGCAGAGGATTCAAGTATCGAATTTGCCAATACATACATTCAGAAGATGAAAGAATTTTTAAAAATATAGGAGGCACATATGTTTATAGCAGACCAAGTGTTTGAACAAATGACATTGAAAGAAAAAATCGCGCAGATGTTTCTTCAATATTATCAAGGTTATGATAAAATGCCAGAAAAATTTGTGGAAATGAATCGTAAGGACCAATTGGGCGGATTCATTTTTTTTTCCGGTAATAATGTGAAAAGTCTTCATCAGTTAAAGGCCATGACAGAAGAAATCAATAGCCATATTAAGGAAAGTAAATATCAGATCCCGTTTTGGCTGACAATTGATCAAGAAGGTGGACAGCTTACGGCAATTTTTAACGGGACAACAATCTTCCCGGGAAATATGACCTTAGGTTTTGCCAATGATCAAGACCTAGCCAAGCAACAAGGACATCATGTAGGACAAGAGCTTCGTTATGCCGGTATTAACTTATGTTATGCCCCGGTTTTAGATGTGGACTATGATGCGCAATTTGGTGTACCCATTGTAGATAATCGTAGATATTCTACGGATCCTCAGGTTGTCGCAGATATGGGAAGTGCCTTTATTAGTGGAATGCAGTCAGAAGGACTCTATGCATGCGGAAAACATTTTCCGGGAATGCGAATTACAGAAGTTGACACTCATTTTCAAGTTGATCGAAATCCGGAACCTATCGAGCGATTAGAATCCGTCGAAATCGTTCCTTTTAAACAAGCAATAGAAAAGGGATTAAACTGTATTATGACGCATCACGGTATATTTGAGGCACTAGACCCGGACTTACCTGCATCCCTCTCGCCTAAGGTCATTGGCTATCTTAGAGAAAAGCTTGGATTTAAGGGATTAGTAGTTACGGATGATTTAGTCATGAAAGCCATCCTTAATGAATATGGAGAAAAAGAATCTATAAAATTAGCCATCAATGCAGGCTCGGATCTTATTATATCCACATGTGCAAGTGACTGGTTTGTCGATTATGTTGATAAGTGCGTTCAAACAGGGGATATCAGTGAACAACGTATTAATGATGCAGCCTATCGTATTTTAAAAGCAAAAGAGCAGTTGGGTAAAGAACAATCGACTAAAGGTGAAGGGATAAAAACCATTGACCACCAAGCCGGAAAAAAATTATCCAAGGATATTGCCAAAAAAGGAATTGTTCTTCACAAAGGACAAGATACAGACCTTCCCATAGCACTTGAAAATAAAAAAGTGGGTATTGTTTTTGGTAATCCTGCTCGTTTAGTTATGAGTGATGCGACTAATTTATATGATCTTTCTTTAAAAGATATTTTGAAAAAAGTCACAGGACATGAAGAAGTTAAGGAAGCGATTATGCCATGGCATCCAACGGATGAAGAAATTATTAGTTTGACCGATGTAGGAATTATTTCAGACCTTATTATATTTAGCACGGTAAATGCCTATCGATTTACACGACAAATCGATGTGCTTAAGGAAATTCGTGCCTTTTGTCCGAATAAACCCATTATTGCTATTGCATCACGAAGCCCGATGGATGCAAAATTATTGAGTGAATATGCGGATATTGTGATTATAACAGGTGGAATTATTGAAAGTACATTTGAAGCAGTTTTTGAAAAAGTATTCAGAGGTAGGTGATTGGAATGAGAGAAAATATTGATATATATTTAGATTGCTACCGGCGCATACAGTCTGGAGATTCCAAACTAAGTGAAGGAAAGATTCCCGGTGGATACTTTATTGGGACAGATATTCTGATGCTTCCTACTGATAAAGGGGATGTCAGGTATCCTTATGGAGCGGATGGCTTTAATTATTGGACCTATGGGTCCGGTTATATTCATTGTAACGAAGGCTTGTTTTCGCCATTTTTACGTGCAAGTGAAGGTGCAGAGCCTAAAATTGCATTTTTTGCAGGCGTCAAAGGAGAAAAACATAAGTTTTCCTGTATGTCCGTGCCAATTATGGCTGGAGAACCTGAAAAATTAATACGTTTTACTGTCTTTAGTCAGGCAGCAACCTATTATATTACGGACACGGCTATGCTAACGACTGCCCTTGTAACTTATGTTAGAGAACGAAAAATATATTATAGATTATGGATGATCAATAAAACAAATAAGCCATTGACTGTGTTTACAAGTGCTTACTTTAATCCTTTCTTAAAAAATGCCTTAGTGGAAAATTCAACGGATCGTTGGTTTCGGCAAGTCCGCTATCAAGAGGATGATCAATTAGGCAACTATGTCATCGAAACCTATGAAGAACGCGACCGAGATTCCATGGCAACTAATTATGGGGTCATTCGAGCAGAGGTGAACAAGCCGGAGAGCATTCTTGGTGCAAGTCATACAACGTCCCGTTATCAATATGTGGGCGGAAGCCGGTCATCGCTGCATACCGCAGCCGCCTTTCACAATGAAGACATAGAAGATGGGATTCATGCAACGTCGTTTACGGAAACCGGAATTTGTGCTGATTTTATCAGCTATCGATTGGAAGATGAAGTGGAATATCGTGCTGAAATGCTTTTTTCGCGAGATACTTTTGAGCAAGCAGACATAATAAATCACGAAGAAAATGAAGATAAAAAACAAGAATTTTTGATTGACGTTTGTGGTGGAAACGATATTTCGCCGGCAATTATGAACGGATTTATGTATCACTTAAAAGAACAAGTGACCTTTTGCTCTGAGATTAAAGGCTATATTCAGCTATCACATTTTTCCCTAATTGGTATCCGTGATATTTTTCAAGCCCTAGAAGGGTATTTGTTTTATGAACCACAAAAAGCCAAGGAGAAGATGCTAGAAGCACTGGATTTTACCAGCTTATCCGGCCAACTGCCACGACAATATTCGCTGCCAAAAGATGCAAACAGTCTGCCGGCCATGGATCTTCGTCCTTTTATTGATCAAGGTGTGTGGGTTATTTCAACTATTATGACCTATCTTCGTTTTACCAAGGATTGGTCCTTCTTAGACCAAGAATGTGGGTACTATGATTTTATCGACCTGCATAAACATATCGCCAAAAAAAATAACGTTAAGGAATCCGTGCTGATGCACATGGTTCGAATTATGGATTATTTACTTGAAAATCGGGATCATAACAATACAAAATGTGTCCTTGCACTCTATGGAGATTGGAATGATGCACTTGACGGTCTAGGCAGAAGTCAAGACCCTAACAAAGAGTATGGATCCGGTGTGTCAGTGATGGCAACTCTTCAAGTTTATCAAAATCTCTGTGAAATGTTAGAATTACTGACGCATTTAGAAGAACAAAAGCAATATTCTCATTTATTTGATGCCTTAAGCCAAAGAAAAGAAGCCTATGTAAAAGCAAAAGACCAAATAAAAGAGGGATTACTTATTCACGCCATTGATGGTGACCATATTATTCATGGCTGGGGCGACCAAAAATCCTATTTAGTAGGTAGCCTCAATGATCCGGACGGAGTGGCGCGAGACGGTTTAACGAGTCAAGCCTTTTGGATTTTATCTGGTTTTCTTCAGGTAGACCCTCATCATCGTAAGCATGGTGATTATATTTTGAAGGCATATGAGCGCTTAGACTCAAAATATGGATATAAAACGTTTGAACCCTATTTTGAAAAAGGAACGCAAGGTGTTGGGCGTATTCCTAATTTACCCAAAGGAACAGCAGAAAATGGAGCTACATATATCCATGCCAGTATGTTTGCGGTAATGAGCCTCTTTGCTATTGGTGAAGGAGAGTTAGCATGGCAACAACTTAAAAAACTTTTCCCCTTTACCCATGAAGAGGTTTCTGTCTCGCCTTTTGTACTGCCTAATTCTTATGGAGATAATAAAGAATTTCATATCGATGGTGAATCCATGCAAGATTGGCAAACCGGTAGCTCAAATGTTCTCTTTAAACTTTTTGTCCGCTATGTGCTTGGCTTTGAACCCGTATTAGGCGGAGTGCTTATTCAGCCTAGTCGCTATCAGATTTTTGAGACCATGTCACTACGGATTAAATATCTCAATCATAATGTTTTGTTAAAATATATAGGAAAGCCGACAAAGTCTACAAGTAATCGTGAATTCAAGGTTAATGGCCTATCGTATCAAGGTCAATATAATTCCACGATGCAGATGCATACATTATTGATTTCGGATGAAACAATACAAAGCCTTGAAAAAGAAATCATAATTGAGGTCAAGGATATGTAAACGTCTATTGACAAGGAAAAAGTCTCATGATATATTTAAGTTAATAAACTTTACTTACTTGAATAGGGCGTATTAATTATTAGGAGACGACATGGAATTTAAAGGAAGTACACAAACGGACATTAAACGCGATAATCAAAAAATGATTTTTTCCCTTCTCTTTGAAAATGGGCCCATGACTCGAGCGGAAATAGCCAAAGCCCTTGAGTCATCCAAGCCCACTGTGTCCAAAAATGTTGCCGAATTACTCCAGACCAAGCGCATCATAGAAGTGGGTAAAGAAGATAATGCAGTTGGGAAAAAAGGTATTCTTATTGATGTTAATGCCAATTACCAATATGTCCTGGGGATTGACTTGTCAAAAGATAGTTTTCACCTTGTCCTTGCAAATTTACGTGGAGAATGGCTACTCCATGACAAGATTTCTGTGGAAGATGTTTATGAACCAAAACAAGCGGAACAATATTTAGAAACATATTTTAAACAAGCAAAAGAACAAAATATTGACATTTCAAAAGTATCTCAAGTAGTGATTTCCTATCCCGGAGTTGTCGGTCAAAATGACGGCTACTATTTGACCAATGTCCGTCATAAAGAAGTTTTATTGCATGAAGTGAAAAATTTTTTAAAGGCAAAGAACTTTGACCCTATTTTTGTGAAAAATGATATTAACTTAGCGGCCGTAGCAGAAAAACGCTATGGAATCTTCCAAGATGAACCTAACCTATATTTACTCAGTGCCCATACAGGTGTCGGAGTCGGTATTATTATTAGTCATCGTCTTTACGAAGGCGAACGGAATGCAGCTGGAGAAATCGGTTTTATCCTGCCCAAGAAGCAAGAAGACGGAAGATATTATACCCTTGAAGAACGGGTGGGTTTGCAAGCGATTCGAGATCGGTATCAAGAATTAACCGGACAAAAAGCTTCCTTTGGTGATATACAGTGGATACTCAGTCACCATACAGATTCGAAAGTGATGGACCTGTATGATGAGATTTTAGAAGAATTTTCGGTTGCGATTACAAATATTGCATTGGTTTTAGACATACAAAAAGTGATCTTGACCGGACACGTATTTGATTTAAAAGATACAATGATTCAGGATTTGCAAGAACGTGTGAATCAAATGACACCGATTGAAACCAACATATATCGTTCAATGATTGACAATGCATCTGTAAAA
>Ga0163223_100100_pt1 | contig 32273 bp, 23 predicted proteins | sample MSEWel2016_02_17_2_FD_113147 | JGI IMG/M metagenome (GOLD analysis project Ga0163223, IMG submission 113147) | Subsurface microbial communities from deep shales in West Virginia, USA - MSEEL Well Study Marcellus 5H_2016_02_17 ...
ATATATTGCATTGTAATATTGATAATAATATACTAAATCCGAAAAAATAAAGACAACAATACCAAACAGTACAATTCGAAGATAGGTCGGAACGACTTTTTGTCCGATGGAAAAAAACCAAAGACTAATCCAAATAAAGCCAATTATATCAAGCAGAATTAAGGCAACCATAATTCCATCACTTAGAATAAAATCAACATTAATTTGTTCATGTAAAAAGATAACCCATATAACAATTGCTACCGTTGCAGAAATGGCAAGTGCATCTATGAGGACCTGAAAACCATGCCATTTTTTTAATTCATGAATCTCAAAAAATGCAATAGCCATGAAGAAGCATACGTTCGTCAAACCGTATCCATAATCAATCCAGTCAACGGTTAGGGGATCTACATGTAGTAGTTCTTCATATATTGCCCATAAAATGTCACTCAATCCCCAAATATAAATACCTAAAGAAATTAACAAAAGCCCTGCGCGTATGAGACGATGGCTATTTGTTCGGTATAAGTAGCGATATACAAATGTAGCAGCAATGAATGTAACTATTGGTGATAATAGGTTCCCAAACAAATCTACCCCAATAGAAATAACTGAAAAATATGCTAAAAAAATAGCAATGGCAATGATTTGTGTTAATTTCACTTTTGTTTTAACCATACATTCTCCTATGAAATATTCTCTTCTCAAATATATCATAAAAATCATAAATTGCATAGACATCTACTACCTATCCTATGCTATACTATAGAAAAGCCAAGATATATTTTTTAAGGTTAGGAGGCCTTCTATGAAGCAAAAAATCACTTCTATTCTTAAGCAACTTTTTAAAAAAATTGGAACCGATGATTTAGGTGGCTTATCCGCCGAGTGTTCCTACTATTTGATTTTATCTATTTTTCCTTTTTTGATTTTTCTGCTCAGTATCATCGGACTCACTTCGATTGATCAAAGCATGCTTATTGATCAAATCGAAACTTTGTTACCTGCCGAATCTGCCGGTGTCGTCTTAGATACTATTAACTCTATTATGGAAAGTGGTAATGTTACCTTACTGTCTTTTGGTATGATTATTACCCTGTGGAGTTCTCTAAAAGGTATCCGCGCATTGATAAAAGGAGTTAATATTGCTTACAACACCATCGAAAACCGTCCCTTTTGGGAAACCCTATTAGTTGCTTTTTTTTCAACGATCGGAATTCCTATGTTGATTATTTTGTCCTTCTTCTTCCTTGTTTTTGGGGAAAAAATTGGTGAATTTCTTTTTGGTTTTCTAGGAATTACCGGGATTTTCCAGGCATTATGGAATCAACTTCGGATTGTTTTTCCCGTGCTTATGCTTATTTTGTCATTTTCATTATTTTATAAGTTTGCCCCAAATCGAATTTTGCGTTTCAAAGACGTCTTTATCGGCGCTTTATTTGCAGCCTTTGGATGGATAAGTATTTCCTTATTATACTCTGCTTATATCAATAGGTTCGGAAACTATTCTATGATCTATGGCAGTCTTGGTGGTATTATCATATTACTTATATGGCTATATATCAGTAGCTTGATTATTCTCCTCGGTGGCGAGATTAATGCCATGCTCTATCAACACCATTCTAGAGACTCAAATCGCTTGTGATTTTTTTGCAAAATCTAAGGCTTCATCTAAGGTCATCGGTTTTGCATAATAATAGCCCTGTATAATATCACAGCTCATTTGCTGCAACATATTAAGTTGGTCTTCTGTTTCCACACCTTCCGCAATAACGGTCTTTCCCAGATTATGGATAATGTGAATCAGACTCTCCGTTAAATCGGCTTGTTTTTCATTGACTGTAATGTCCTTAATAAAATCACGGTCTAATTTAACAACATCAATTGGCAAGAGACGTAAATAATTCAAGGAAGAATATCCGGTTCCAAAATCATCCAGATGAATTTCAATGCCTATGTCCTGAAGCCATTTTAATGTATCGATATGGCGTTCTGCCGCTTCTAAAAAAACAGACTCTGTCAGCTCAATAATCAACTTATTGGGCTGCACCTGATGCAATTCAAGTAATTCTATAAATTCTTGTGTAAAATGTGGGCGCGTTATTTCCATTGCTGACACATTCACTGCTATTTTCAAGGTCCTTCCTAACTCTTCCTCAATGCGTTGTATACTGGAAAAGGCTTCTTGATAGACCCAGCGACCAATGCGATGAATAAGGCCTAACTGTTCTGCAATCGGAATAAAGTCGCCCGGACTAATAACACCTTCTCCCGGTACATTCCATCGTATTAACCCTTCAAAGCTTACTAAACTTTGATCTTTAACACTGATTTGTGGTTGAAGATAGAGTTCAAACTGGTCACGTTCAATGGCAAAACGTATATTGTTCTGAATTCCCATTAAATTTGTGGCGTTTGCGCCCATAAAATCATTATAGTAAACCGCCTGACCCTTACCGTTTTCTTTGGCTTGATACATGGCAATATCTGCTTTTCGGATAAGCTCTTCTGCTGTTTTACCATGCTCCGGAAAAGCAACGATGCCAATACTTCCGGATGCAAAAATCTCTTGTTCTCCGATAGTAACCATTTCTTCGAGACATGCATTGACCTGGTCTAAAAAGTCTTGATGATTGATTTCATTACTATCACTAAAGTTCGCAAGCACAAACTCATCACCTCCGATACGGATTACGATGGTATCTTCATCCATTATGTTCCTCAGTCGATGTCCGATAACTCTTAATACTTCATCACCAAGAATATGTCCAAACGAGTCGTTAATATACTTGAAATTATCCAAGTCAACAAAGAAAAGAACACCCGATTTTTTCTCATTTCGAAATTCCCGTTCCAATATTTTATATAAATACACCCGGTTATTTAAGCCGGTCAACACATCTGTATAGGCTAATTCCTTATACTTCCTTCGACTCTTTATCAATTCTTGACGGTGGTCTTCTAATTCCTCATATTGGGCACGTAATTCTTCTTCTTGTGCTGTGAGTTCTTCATATAATGAGGTTAATTCATCATTTTTTTCTTGCAAATCAATCGCCGTCAAACGTTTACGTCGATTATCAACAAACATTAATGCTGATATCATCGTTAATATGATGATGACAAGGAGGGCCGGCAATAAAAGCCACCGGATCGAATCAAAAAAAGGCTCCGGTGCATTGATTAAAATCGTCTCTTCAGGTAACTTGTTCTCATCTAAACCATGCTGCATTAAAACATTATAGTCAATGATATATTGATTTGGGCTTTCCGTGATAACCGGAATGTCTTTCAGATTTTTACCCTGAATAATATCAACCGCCATTTGAGCTGCTAATCGGCCATGTTCAAAATAAGAAACCGAATATCCACCTAATAAGCCTTTTCCTGACCCACCGATGGTTGGTGTATAAACAACCGTTTCGGTTAAACGCACAATTTCTTGGACCGCTTCATCTACAGTAATCACTTGTTGCATATTATTTTCAATCATGGATAAATACATAAGCGCCTGGGAATGATCCAAAGTACTTAATCGTTCTTCAAATTCAAGCCTTGAAACTTCACTATAGTTTATTCCGCTAAACTGAATATCCGGATATTGATGACGAACGGCCATAAAAGCTTCATATTCGCCTATACCCGTTCGTGTATTATCATATATTGCCACTATTTCTTTTAATCCTGGCTGTAGCTGCATAGCAAGTTCTATGTTTTCTTCAACTGACATTTCTTCATAGATACCTGTATAATTGGGTCGTGAGGTTGCATCAGTAACTCGATTCATATCATTAATACCTAAAAAAACAACCGGCACATCCTTAACCAAGGTATCTTCATGATCTAACAAAAACTGAAGTGCATTATCATCACCGACGATAATAACATCATAGGGTTTCCTACTGGATAAGCGATAATTTAAAAAGTCATAATAATTTTCATAGTTTCTCCCACTATTAAAGCGTTTTGTATCCATAAATTCCAGATCATAATTCACATACTTCTCATCAAGGACGCTTTTTATTCCTTCAACCTGATCCGGCACTGAGTCAAAGCTATATGAATACGAACTGATAAATAAGACGTTGGAGGGGGCATCTGCCGCCACATAGATATTCCTACCTACTCCCACTAAGAAAATACATAAAAGAACGCCCATTGTAACACGCATCATTTTGTTAATCCATCTTTGTTTTGTCATATAAAAAAACCCTCCCACAGGTGAACACTAATTGCTATATTATAACATAGCTCTTAGCACTTTTCTATTGGAGGATTTAATTTAGTCTTAATTTATTCCGTCTATTGTAATTCAAAAACACCCGTATATAATTGATAATATTTGCCCTTCTTATCAATAAGTTCTTGATGGTTTCCACGCTCGATAATGCGTCCTTGTTCAAGAACCATAATCATATCTGCATTTTGAATGGTTGATAAACGATGGGCAATCACAAAAACAGTTCTTCCATGCATTAATGAATCCATTCCGGCCTGTACGATAGCTTCTGTTCGCGTATCAATACTTGAGGTGGCTTCATCAAGAATCATGACAGGTGGGTCAGCTACTGCCGCTCTAGCAATAGATATCAACTGACGTTGGCCCTGAGATAAGCCATTACCATCTCCGGATAAAACGGTCTCATATCCGTGGGGTAACATACGAATAAAATGATCTGCATTGGCAAGTTTTGCCGCCTCAATACATTCTTCATCACTTGCATCTAAGCGTCCATACCGGATATTATCCATAACCGTTCCGGTGAAAAGGTTGACATCTTGTAAAACCACACCTAGGGATCGTCGCAAGTCACTTTTTCGAATTTTATTAATATTAATTCCATCATAACGAATCTTACCGTCTGCTATATCATAAAATCGATTAATCAGGTTTGTAATCGTCGTCTTGCCTGCACCAGTGGCACCGACGAGAGCTATTTTTTCTCCCGGTTGGGCATGTAAACTAATATCATGTAAGACAAGTTCATCTGCATTGTAGCCAAAGTCAACGTTATAGAAATTCACTTCGCCTCTTAGTTCCTCATAGGTCACGCTTCCATCCTTATGTGGATATTTCCACGCCCAATGTTCTGTTCGTTCCATCGTCTCTTCAATCTGGTCACCTGTAATCTTTGCGTTCACTAATGTTACATAGCCGTGATCTTCTTCGCTTTTTTGATCCATCAGCTCAAAGACACGTTCTGCTCCGGCTAAAGCCATAATGACAGCATTCATTTGCTGGGATACTTGTGCTAACGGATGAATAAAGCTTCTTGATAGTTGTAAAAATGATGCAATCATTCCTAAGGAAATAATATCTCGTCCGGTAAGACTAAAATTCGTCACCTCTGAGATTGCCATCGCACCACCTACAATTCCTAAAGCTACATATAAGATATAGCCGAAATTATTCATGATTGGCATTAATATATTTGCATATTTGTTAGCTGAAGTTGCATTTTCACAAAGCTCAATATTTTTTTCATCAAAAACGTCTTTTGCTTTTTGTTCATAGTTAAATACCTTGACAACTTTAAGTCCGTTCACCAGTTCTTCGATATAGCCATTCACATCTCCAAGAGATTGCTGTTGTTTTACAAAATAACTTCCGCTACGACCGGCAATAATGCGAATAACTTGCATGATTAAGACAACAAAGATAAGAACAAAAAAGGTTAACCAAATACTTAGATACATCATTGCTAGAAAAACAGAGAGTATTGTCACCACAGAAGAAAACAATTGAGGTAAACTCTGAGTAATCATTTGCCTTAGTGTATCAATATCATTGGTATAATGACTCATAATGTCTCCATGACTCCGGGAATCAAAATATCGAATGGGTAATGTTTGCATTTTTGCAAATAAGTCATCGCGTATTTTTTTCAGTACGCCTTGGGCAACACTAACCATTACACGGTTATAAATGAGAGTTGCTACAACACCCACCATATAAATACTTGCCATAAACACGAGTATACGTAATAGTCCGGAAAAGTTCGGGACACTCTCAAGAAGTAAGGGCGTTATATAATCATCAATTAAGGTTTGAATAAATAGGGCGGCACTTGCGTTGGCTAATGCCCCTAAGATAATTGATACGACAACCACACTAAGTTGAAGCTTATAGGCACTGATATAAGTAAACAACCGTTTTATTGTATCACGACTGACTTTTTTATTCATGGCTGTTTCCTCCTTTAACTTGGGATTCATAGACTTCTTTATATATCGCATTACTTGCTAATAAGGTGTCATGATTTCCGATGCCGGCAATTTTACCATCTTCCATCACAATAATTGTATCTGCATCTTGTACCGAAGCGACACGCTGGGCAATAATTAGCTTGGTTGTATTGGGTATTTTTTCAATAAAGGCTTGTCGTATGAGCGCATCTGTCTTTGTATCAACTGCACTTGTCGAGTCGTCTAGAATCAATATCTTAGGATTTTTAAGCAATGCCCTCGCAATACTCAACCGCTGTTTTTGACCACCGGACACATTACTCCCACCTTGCTCAATATAGGTATCATACCCGTTTTTAAATTCTTGAACAAACTCATGGGCTTGTGCTAACTTACATGCTTCAACCAACTCTTCATCGCTTGCATTTTCGTTTCCCCATCGCAAATTTTCTTTAATGGTTCCTGAAAACAAGACGTTTTTTTGTAAGACGACCGCAACTTGGTCACGTAGTGTCTTTAAATCGTAATCCTTTACATCAAGCCCACCTACTCGGACAGTTCCTTTTGTTGTGTCGTATAATCTTGGTATAAGCTGAATCAATGTTGTTTTTGACGATCCTGTGCCCCCTAGAATCCCAACTGTCTCACCCGATTTTATCGACAGATTAATATCATTTAAACATAATTTATCCGCATCTTTTGAATAGCTAAACTGAACATTTTCAAAAACAATGGATCCATCTTTGATGTCATAAATCGGTGTGTCTGTATTTTTCAAATCGCTTTCTTCATCAAGAAGCTCTGAAATACGTTCAATAGAAGCCCTTGATATTGTAATCATTACAAGAACAAAAGAAAACATCATCAAACTCATTAAAATCTGCATGGTATATGTAATTAAGCTCATCAGTTGTCCTGTGCTTAATCCCACGGCCGGATTATTTCCACTGACAATAATTGCACGCGCACCAAACCATGACAATAAAATCATGGACGCATACATAAGAAATTGAACCAATGGCATATTAAAGGCTAATGTTTTTTCAGCCTCAGAAAAATCCTCATAAATTTCTTTCGATATTTCTTTAAACTTTTCTTTTTCATAACTTTCGCGAATATATGACTTCACGACACGAATTCCCGCTAAATTTTCTTGAACAATGTTATTCAATCGGTCATACCGTTTGAAAACACGTTGAAAAACCGGATACGCTTTCGAGATAATTAGGTATAGACCTAAACTTAAAATCGGAATCGCCGCTAAAAAAATCAAGGACAATTTTGCATCAATACTAAATGCAGCGATTAAGGAAAAGGCTAACATAATCGGACTTCTGGCTGCCATACGAAGAACCATTTGAAAGGAATTTTGGACATTCGTGACATCTGTCGTTAACCGTGTAATAATACTTGATGTGGAAAACTTGTCAATATTTGAAAAAGAAAATGTCTGTACATTATAAAACATATCTTTTCGCATATTTTTTGCAAAACCTGCTGAAGCTATTGCTGCACTTCTTCCGGCTAAGACCCCAAAAACAAGGGAAATAAAGGCTGAGATCAGTAAAGCCACCCCCATTTTAACCACAACAGACATTTGACCGGCATCAATACCATAATCAATTAAATCCGCCATGAGAAAAGGAATCAGAACTTCCATAATGACCTCAAACATAACAAAAATCGGTGTTTTTATTGTATCTTTTTTATATTCTCGGATACTTTTGAGTATTCGTTTATACACTATATATTACCTCCATTGTTCTAAGAACTTATATTTTCTTTCATTCGTTCAATATATTGGTAGAATTCTTGTAATTCTTCTTCTGAAAATCCCTTCAACATCTCTTTTTCTAAGGATTCAATCTCACATTCAATTGCTTCATACATCTGAATCGCTTTTTCTGTTAATACTATTTTTTTTAATCGTGCATCAGATGCAACACTTTCACGTTTAATTAAATTTTTTTGTTCCATTAGCGTGAGTACTTTTGATGCTGTCGAACGCGTGACTGAAAAACGTTCTTGTAGATCTTTTTGAAAGATATCTGCATCTTGATGTTTCGCTAGATAAGAAATAATCCAGCTATTTGTTCCTGTCATCTCTTGAACACGCCTAAAATATTCAGAACTTTCAACGCGTCGTTTAATGAGATTGTTTAACGAATGTAGTTCAAAGCCCAGTCGCCTCTCTAACATATTATTCTCCATTTCTTATATTTCTTTAAGTGTTAAAATCATGATTAGATTTCTAACTGTTTGACATCAAACATTATATCGAATTTTATATTATTCGTCAAGAAAAAAAGAGCTGCACATGCAACTCTTTTTCAAAATTTTTCACACTATATGATTAAAAATTGGTTTCATCCGGATCTTTTGCTCTTCCACAACAATCCGCCAGATTTGCCATCATTTCTACATCGGCATCGCTTAATTCGAAGTCAAATATATCTGCATTTGCCTCGATGTGGTTGGGCTTAACTGATTTTGGAAGTGGTAAGTATCCCATTTGCAAGCTCCAACGCAAACAAATTTGAGCTATGGATTTATCATATTTCTTTGCAAGTTCTTTCATCTGTGCTACATCAAAGACTTGTCCCGTACCTAGGGGGCTATAGGCTTCAAGTAAAATATCATTTTTTTTGCAATATTCAACCGTTTCTTTATGAATATCTCCCGGGCACAAGCGAATTTGATTGACCATAGGTTTAATTTCTGCTGTTTCCAATAAAGCTTCAATGTGATGTGGTCTAAAATTACTTACACCAATTGCTTTAATTCGACCGGCTTTATAAAATTCTTCAAATGCTTTCCAACTTCCGGCATTTGCTTCTTTCCAATGATCTCTAAATTTAATGGGATTGGGCCAGTGGATAAGGTAAAGGTCAAGATAGTCCATATCCAATTCTTTCATGGTTTTCTCAAAGGCTTCTACCGTTGCTTCATATCCATGGTCTGAATTATCAAGTTTAGACGTTACAAAGATCTCTTCCCGTGATATTCCACTTTCTTTAACCGCGATACCGACGCTTCTCTCATTACCATACCCCGCAGCGGTATCAATATGGCGGTATCCGACTTCTAAAGCTTTTTTTACTGCGGCAACACCTATCTCATCATCCGGTGTTTGCCATGTTCCAAATCCTACACAGGGGATCTCTATCCCATTATGTAACGTATACGCATCTGTTAATGTTTTCATCAAAATCCTCCTTTATAAATACTCTTGTGTTTTTCTTGCTTAATCTCATTATACTACTTCGAGTAAACTATAAGTCAAATTTTTCATTTAATTTTATTGACACTTGTGCTATATTGGAAACAAGAAATATAGAGATTCGGTTTTAAGGAGGCTCCATGATGCAAGACACTATTCGTCAAGTTCTAGAAATCGCAATATATTCCGGTCGTATCATGCTTGAAAATGGCGCTGAGACTTATCGTGTTGAAGAAACCATCAATCGCATATGCGCCTCTCAAGATATTCATGTTGAAAGTTTTGTGATACCGACCGGTATTTTTGTTTCCTATAATCATGAGACAAGGGATTACTCTTATGTGCGACGGATTCGCCACATCCATATTGATCTTGAAGCCATTGGAATGATTAATGATTTTTCTAGAAATTTTGTTGCCGGAAAATATACACCGGATGACGCTAAAGAACAATTAGACAAAATTCGTTATGCGCCACGCTTTAGTACACCGCTTGTTATTTTTTTTGGCGGTTTATCCGGAGGCTTTTTTACCTTATTATTTGGTGGTAGTTTTTTTGAATTTATTGCAGCTTTTCTGGTCAGTCTAGGTGTCATGGTTTCTTCTACCGTGATGACTAACCGATCAAAGTCCTCTTTTATGAAAAATTTAGTTGGTGGTATAGTCAATGCCAGCTTAGCCCTCTTGTCTATCGGTATTCTGTCACGTTTTGGTCTTACAGCCAATATCGATATGATTATTATCGGCAGTATTATGCCACTCGTGCCCGGTGTAGCCATTACAAACGCAATTCGAGACCTAATCTATGGAGATTACGTTTCCGGCATGTCAAAGCTCAGTGAGGCACTACTCGTTGCCGCTGCTATTGCCATCGGTGTTGGTATTATTTTACAGTTAAATCTATTGGTCTTAGGAGGTCTTTATGTATATTAAGGCATTTATCTTTGCCACCATGTGTGTCATCGGTTTCGGTTTTATCTTTAATATCCCCAGACGTGTCTTGCTTCATACCGGTGTTGCCGGGGCTCTCGGTTGGGTTGGTTATTCATACTTCTTGACAACATTAAGCTCAACGATCGGAGCAGCTCTTATTGGAGCTCTAATCGTTGGTCTTCTTGGTGAAATCTTAGCACGAACAATGAAAATGCCGGCAACGACATTCATCATTCCCGGCATTATCCCTTTAGTCCCTGGTTATGGGCTTTACTATTCTATGTTAAAAATCATTGAAGCCAATTATCAAGAAGCATTAAACGTTGGTTTTGAATCCTTGCTGATTGCTCTTGGTATTGCTGCCGGCATCATTATCGCAACCTCCATGGGAAAACTTATTAATCGACGTCACGTAGTTATTCCGCGCTTTCATCGTCGATAATCATAATAAACGTACTTTTCTAAAAAATAATTCCCCTAAAAACAAGAGCATTCCAATGATTAATAGTATCGATGACACATCTTGACTGGCTTCAACCGGAGGCAATTCCCCATTAAAGACATCACTTGGATCTTGTATAATTCTTCCCCCGGATTGTTGTACCATACTTTCCGGTGTCAATCGTTTTTGATCAAAAAAGTCGAATTCCGGCGAATAGGGTACAATCACTCCGGCTAAAATTTGCTCCGAGTCTTGATCGCCTTCTAAGCTGATATTGGCCAAATAAACCCCTTCTCCGTCCGGTTGAAATACACCTTCGTATCTTCCGGGTGCTACTGCCTTGAACTCGATTTCTTCTGTCTCCCCTGTCGGATTGGTTAATTGTCCGAAAAGTTCTGTCTCTTGAACCGATTCTCCTGTAACGTTTTCAAGGGTAATCTTTCCCTGTCCATTGGCATAGTCCGTTTGTATAGAATAATCTTGATTGATTTGTTGTTGCACTAACCACGCCAAGCTATTATTCCACAATGTTCTGTTTTGTTCCCAATTCAGCCATTGTCCGGTCCACATACCCTTCATATCAGATGTCCATGCCATGGTTCGACCCAGTCCGTACTGCCATGTCGCTAAGATAGGATCTTGTTCCGGACCGGATAAAACAACTTTAGCCATGGATTTTTCCCGTGTAGCCACATACCCATCCAATGTGGGTAGTCCTGTGATTCCATCGAGTAGTGTTGAAGAATTCATCACGTCCGGATGAAAGGATACATTATTTAAATATTTTTTTCCCGCCATAAAGGCTTCTTTGGTAAAAATCGAGGGTATATCTGAAAAGACATCGGTTGCATAGTACCTTCCGCCACCGGCTTCAGCTAATGCATATAAAAGCCTCTGATCAGCTCCAGAGCCAACAGCAACCGTCGACAAGGTTATCTCTTCATCGTTTATAGTAGTGATAATAGATTCATATCCCGTGTTTTCTGCTTGTCCATCTGTTAAGAGAATAATATGTTTTAATGCCGTATCTAAAGGAATTAAGGCCTCAACTGCAGCATTGAGTGCCGGTCGAATGGACGTACCACCTCCGGGAACAAGGGTTGCAATAGCATCTTGCATGTCTTCTTTTTCATCCATTGGCGCCGGCTTGACCACCCACTTAAATTCACCATCAAAAGCGATGACACCTAGATAATCTTTGTCTTCTAAAATCTCTGTCGAGCGTATGGCCGCTTCTTTGGCAAGTTCCATCTGAGATACACCATATTGACCGGCAGACATACTTCCTGATTTATCAATAACAAGGATCATGCCTAGGTTGGGTTTTTCTTCTTTGGATTTGACATCCACATGTACCGGTAACATCTCTTCTAATAAAGTGTCATAATATCCACCTAATCCATAACTGTTATCTCCTCCTGAAACAAGAAGCCCTTTTCCTTGATTACGTATAAGTATATCAAGCTGTTCAACAAATCTTGGAGAAAGTGTTTCCAAAGAAATATCGGCTAAGATAAATGCATCATATTTAAGCAAACTCTCTAATTCCAAGGGAACTTCTTCAGGGGCAACAGAATCTATATGGGCCGTATCTTTTAATAGTCGCATATAGTTTTCACCTTCTTTATTTGTATCTTGTACCAAGAGAACAGTCGGCAAATCATTGACAATCACATAGGCTGAACGTTTATTGTTTTCAATATAGGTATCTCCGGTCGGAATCACTTCAATTGTATAATCAACCAAACCGCTTTCGGTCATTTCATCGATAAAGGTAAACTTATTTTCACCTGCTTTTAGCTCAATTGTCTCTGTTGATTTTAGTTGCCCGTTAAGATAGATTTGCAAGTCGGTCCTTGTTGCATGGGTACTCAAAATACTAGCTTCAACTTGAATCATCTGATTTTTCTCCGCACTTTTCGGTAGCGAAATATCATCCACTTGTACTTCTTGTTGATTCGGTCGCTCAAAGGAAACAACATCGACTTGTATTCCATTATCTGCAAGTGCACGTAATTGCTTATCTGCTTCATTATTATTTTCATAACCATCGGTTAAGAGCACCACACGTTTACGAATATTCGGATCAAAGACAACCTGACTTTGTACTAAGCCTTGATAAATATTAGTAAAGCTATCATCCAATTGCACCTGAAAGCCGTTAAATTCAATTTGTTCTCGCAAGGATTTTTCAATTTTACTGTCATTGGCAAAAGCTACAATACCGACAAGATCATCGGCCGGTTTATCTTTGAGCGCTTCGCGAATAAATGTTTCCATGTCATTCGTATAGTTATTCATACTCTCAGAACGGTCCACTAAAAAAATAGTTCCATCGTGTTTGGCTGATTGCACAAGAGTCATGCCACATAAACTAAGTATAATCAAAAGCATACTTAAGAGTCGCATCCACCATAAAACCTGTAATCGTTTGGTCCGCTTATGTTTTTGATAGTATGTAAGTCCCATTATGATTCCTACCGGAACAAGGAGGAGTAATGGTGTGATTGTCGTCATATTAACGTGCATATCGCTTCCTCCTACTATAGATCAGCCATTCCACCAAGAGAACAATAATCAAGAGCGTTCCTATCCATATGCTTAAATCCTTGCCTGTATAATAGGTCTGTCGTTCACCCTTTTCACCGGATGCATTTGAGGTAATTGTCTCTTTTTGTGGTGTATTGACAGCGAAAGATTCGGTCTCTATCACATCGCCAATTTGTTGATTCAATGTATAAACACCGATTTGATCGGCATCTCGAAATGTTATGTACTTATTTTCATTGGATAGCGAAAACGTTCCCCCTTGGGGCGTTTCTATCCATGCTTTTTCTGTATCTGGAGAAAGGCCAATATCTAAGGCTTGACCAACGGATATTTGACTACTACTAAGGGCTGATGGGTTTAATAAGTAGTTAAATGTGTTGGTCATTAAAATAGGATATTCTATCCCAAGAGGTAGGTCTGAATAACGAAAATCAAACCCGAAAACAACCCCACGATTCCTACCATTTTCCCAAGAATACGCAATGGTCCCATGTTCTGTTTCATAAATACTTTCTTTCCTTTCTGTTGTGTCACGATCTATATCAAATACTTGTGTTACTGCAATTTTAAACTCAGGTTCTTCGATTAAATGGGTAATTGGATGATTGGCTGTTTCAAAGATTGGATTTTCAATATAACCAATAGAAAGCGAATCTGTTACCGCTTCTGTCGGTGGATCAATCATCAATATATTTCCATCCGTTGGTAAGCTTTCCGGTGAAATGCCATCAAAGAGATAGAGATCATATCCTGTCAACATTTCCGCGCCCACTTCATCAATTTCATACACTTCGACCTGGTCTTGTAAGTCCATAATCTTTTCTAAAAAAAGATTACCTTGGCTCACATAAGCAAGTCGGGATTTAAGCTTTGGTGTCACTACACCATAGGCTTCATTATCTAATACTAGTCGGTCGGATGTTTCGATGACCGCTTTTAAAACTTTCGTTTCCTTTGGAATACTATCAAAAAACACCCGTGTTGAGCCTTTCGGTGCAATCGTCACTTCTTTTGTCGTTAAATATAAGTCATCCACATATAAGCTCACAGGAACCGTCTCTTCTTGTGGTGAATCATTCACCACTTCCGTCAAAGCAGATAGACTGTTCTCATAGGCTGTCATTGACAAGCCATGCAGAGATAAATTACGCTCATCTTTTCCAATACGAAACAATCGCGCACCTTGAAAATCATCATCACCAAAATAGACTAAGTCGTAATCATGGCCACTCGATAAAGCTTGGATGGTCTCATAAGCTAATGCCTTGTCAACGTAGTTCATACTCGGTTGGACTTGACGGATTCCATCACGAACCAAGGCAAGATCTTCTTCTTCACGAAACAAAATCTCCGGTGTTTCTCGTAAAACAAGAAGCGATACCATTGCACCATCATCCAGCTGATTCAGGTAATCTGCCGCCAGGTTTTTCGCCTCTTCAAATCGTGTCGGCTTCACATCTGTTGATTGCATGGATAATGAACCATCAAGAACAAGAATATGATGCTGACTGCTTCCGGCGTTTTTTAGAAACACGCCGGATAAAATTGCCGTGATTAAAAGCATGGCAAGAATTTCTAAAAACAGCAAAATACTTTTGCGAAACCGATGTATTTTTGAAGCAGATTCAATCTCATCAAAAACCTGTTGCCAAAGATACGTACTGGCGACCACTCTGTTTTGATGCTTGGGTTTTAACATATATAAAATAACAATAAATGGAATGCCTAATAAGGCTGCGAGCCCTAAAGTCTGACTGATTCCCATATAATTTCCTCATTTCACAACTGACTTACTCTCTCACTTGAAGCATTTGTCGTATCAAGGGTTCAATCCCATCTTCCGCCACAAGTTGAAAATAGTGCACGCCATATTTACTGCAAAGGCGTTTAATTTCATGCATATATTTTTCATAGGCTTTTTCATAAATCTGACTGCTCTCGAGACCGGCATCAATATCATAGGCTTCATTTGTCTCACTATCAATTAAGCGTTCATTGACTTCCAGCATAGGTTCGATCTCTTCTCGTGATAAGACATGACAAAGGACAACTTTTTGCTTGCGATAGTGTAACATAGGCAGAATACGTTCTAATTGATGATCAAACATTAGATCCGAAACAATCACCGTAATGCCTTTTCGAAAGCGCGGTTGCCATGCAAAGACTGTTTTTTCCAATTGACTATTGCCCATGTATTCCTTTTTTTCGAGTTGCTCTACAACTTTTGTAAATCCTTTTGTTCCTCGAATATTGGTGAGATAATGGTCGATTTTTTCATTAAATGTAATGGATGATACGGTGTCATATTCAGCCAATGCGGCATAGGCAAAGGTCGCTGCAGTTTTGATGCCGACTTCACGTTTTCTTCCAAAATTCATGGATTTACTTTGGTCACTAAAAATCGTTACCGGGGATTCTTGTTCTTCCATAAAAAGTTTAATAAAAACTTTTTCAAACCGGGCTAATGCATTCCAGTCAATCCGTCGAAAATCATCCCCCGGAACATATTCACGATAGTCGGAAAACTCCACCGAACTCCCTTTTGAGGACGATCGTTTGAATCCAAACTGGTTATTCTTAAGCTTTAGCTCGATATGCATAGGAACCCGCTGAACTAAATTCATAAATGCTGAATCAATTACTTTTGCCATTATTCCTTAATCACCCCTACAAGTTCCCGAATAATATCCTCAACGGTTACACCATCACTCATGGCTTCAAAGTTTAAGCTTAATCGATGGCGCAAAATTGGCTCTGCCATGCTTTTAATATCTCCAAAGGATACATTATAGCGCCCTTTTATCAATGCACGTACTCTAGCCGCGTTAATAATGCCTTGAGCCCCTCTCGGACTTGCTCCGGCAATTACATACTTACGAATAATATCCGGCGCTATATCTTGATCAGGATGGCTAGCGACAATGAGACGCATTGCATAATCCAATACCGCTTGAGCCACAGGTACGGTTTTAACGATATGTTGTATTTCAATCAATTCTTCACTATTTGTCATTGTTTGAACCTGGGGTTCATGATCGCCTGTGGTCAGATTGACAATCGCTGCTAGATCTTTTGCCTTTGGAAACAAGACATTCAGTTTAAACATAAAACGGTCCATCTGAGCTTCCGGCAAGGGATAGGTCCCTTCTTGTTCAATCGGATTCTGCGTTGCCATAACGAGATAAGGCTTTGGCAATATATAGGTTTGCCCTGCAACGGTTACTGTTTTTTCCTGCATGGCTTCAAGCATAGCCGCTTGTGTTTTAGGGGTTGCACGGTTAATCTCATCGGCTAAAACAATATTTGAAAAAACCGGACCTTGTTGAAATTCAAACAAATTACGGTCGCGATTATATATATTGGTCCCGGTAATGTCTGCCGGCATTAAGTCCGGGGTAAACTGAATACGCTTAAACTCTAGACCAAGGACCTGACCTAATACAGATACCAGTCGTGTTTTTCCCAAGCCCGGAACCCCTTCTAACAAGAGATTTCCTCCGGCCATTAAACAAATGACCGTATCTTCAATTAGCTCTTCTTGCCCTATAATATGTGCCGATACTTGGCTTATTATTCGGCTACTCCATTCACTTACTTGCTCTAATTCAATCATCCTCTACTCCTTCTATTCGTTTAAACTCGAAAAATAGTCTTTTACCAAATTTCGCATAATCGGCGGAACCTGAACTTGATCGATACGTATAGACGCATCATTACTGTATTGACTCAATATCTCTGAATACGACACAAACTCACCGGCTTCTGAAGGCATGCCTTGTACTTCGCTATATGTCCGTTCGCCTTCTTTTTGATTATCTCCTTGAATAAAGCTTGGGTCAGTCTCTCCACCTAAACGTTCGGGAGGATACAGAGATTCATACAGACCTTCTTTGGGGTCTGCACCGTCATGATGACCACCTTGAGGGCTAGCACCTTCTTGTAATTCCTCAGCTTCATTCGTTGAGCCTGTTGGCGAGGATCCGGTCCCTTGGCCTTCTCCTTGACCTTGGCCTGGTCCTTCTCCTTGGCTTTCACCTTCAGCCGGATTCATGCCGGCTCCCGCCATTCCATCGCCATTTTCTCCCGCTTCTGTCCCCGTCCCCGGTTCACCGGCAAAAGCCATCTGACTGATGCTAGGTTTTGTAGCAAGATTTTGTCCACTGGAATTAATCGCCGCTTGTATCTCGCTCAGTTCACTCATCTCGTCCATACTTAAGGCTTCAATGGCTTCCATAAGTTCTTCTTCAATATCCTTTAATGCGTTTTTGGCCATTGCCAATTCTTTTAAGGCTTCTTCTTCCGTTGTTGCCTTTTCTATATTTTCTTTTAAGGCTTCTAACATATCGTCAATAGTCTTTTCCTTGGCTAAAAGTTCGTCAAGAAGGTCTTCTTCTAACTTTTCTTCAATCCATGGTGTCTCTTGGGCAATTTTTTCCTGTAGCGCCTCAATACTTCTGGCCTGGTCCGATTTTTCGGTTTGAATCATGGCCACGCCAAACACACAAAGAAGCAAGATACCACTAATCATCCATGGGCGACGATGAAAGGACATGGAATAGGTCGGACGACTCTCTACATTTTCAATGCGACGAAGGGTATCTTCCCGTTGAATCCGAGTACTCTCTTCATCCACACCTTCAAATTCCAAGGCTGTCATTAAGCGCTCTTTCATGCCTAAATGGTCTGTCAGTTTAACTCCCACTGCAAGTGACGGGTATAGCCAGAAGCTCCAAAACAAGGTTATTGACAAGGTTCCTAATCCAATGTAGCTTATCCATCGTATTAAGTATGGAATAGCTATAAAGCGGCTTACAATCGTGACCGCTAAACTCACAGCGAGTCCGGTCACAAGAAGCCAACTAAACACCTTAATCACGCGTTCAAAAAATAGCTTTCTACGAATGGGACGTATATATGCTTTTATTTTTTTAGCAAGCATCTAATCACCTCTTTGATAGCTTACGTTTAGATAGCAGCAAAGCAATGCTACTAATGATTGCAAAATAAACAAGGGATATGACCCAGGTTGGTAACTGTGATAAAAAGGTTTGGCGATTAATCATCAAATAGGCAATCTCAAATGGATCATTGTTTAATAAGGATAATAAGCCAAAGCCAGGATTCGCTCCAAAAAGTATGGCAACAATTTCATAAACATATTTTTCAAAAAAGTCATTGAGTCCTTGCATATTGGCAACCTGTGTAACAATCGAGATTATAATCATAAGAACGACCGGTATGAAATATATAAAACCCAAAATAACATAGCTCATCATAATCGCTGTAATATTTCGCTTAAAATGTGTGGTTGCAAAAATGCCCACTGTTGATAGCATAAAGGCGGCAGCCATATAATAGAGAACAACCTTTAAAATATCAAATATAGATACCCCGCCAAACAACATAATAATACTGATAAAGGGTATTGATGCAAAGATGATCAGTAAAATAAATGTTAAGGCCGCGCTAATCTTACCAAAGAGAATTTTCCAAGGGGATATATCCGTACAAAGCATTAAATCTAATGTCTGTCGTTCCCGTTCACCCGAGATTGCCGTTGCTGTAAATACAGGGATAATCAACATCAGAAGAATCATCTGAAAAATGACTAATACATCATACACTGTAGATATAATACTGGGATCAAATCCTTGTGAACGATACCCATAGGTTACATTTGAGGATAATAAAATCAAGGTAAGAATCATTCCGATAAGAAGTAAATAGACGGTCAATAATATGGGCGTTTTCCATGTTCGCATCCGTGTTTTTAGTTCTCGTTCTAATATGGGATTAAGCATCTTGTACCTCCTCAGTTAACTGCATAAAGATGGATTCTAAACTTCCACCCGCTTCTTCAAAGTGATATATGGGTAGTTTTTCTTCAACAAGACGTCGAAGCAGAATCGATTTATCCTCATCACTTCCACTGTAGGAAAATTCAATGCATCCATTGACTATATTGATATTACTTATGTTTGGATACTCTTTTAATCGCAAAACAGTTGCGTCCAAATCGGATACGACCTTAAGCTTAATCCTGTTCAAATGGGATAACTGCTTCTGGATGTCTGACACACTCCCTTTGACCACCATTTTTCCTCGATTGATAATACCGATTGTGGTGCAAATCTCTGCAAGCTCCAATAATATATGCGAACTAATAAGAACGGTCTTTTTCATCTCACGCAGGGTAAATAAAATCTGGCGAAATTCGACGCGCGCACGTGGGTCTAATCCTGATGCCGGTTCATCTAAAATAAGCACTTCCGGATCATGTATTAAAGCTCTTGCTAAGCATAATCGCTGTTTCATTCCTCTAGATAAGGCATCGACATAAAATTCTTTTTTATCCTCAAGGTTTACAAGCTCAATTAAGGGTTGTATAATGCTATCTCTTTTTTTTGGAGGGATTCCATGGATCCCACAGTAAAAATTCATATACTCTATAACCTTTAAATCATCATAGACACCAAAAAAATCCGGCATATAGCCAAGTTTTTTCTTTGCTTCATTTCGGTTTTTCTTGATATCTAGTCCATCAATATATATGGTGCCTGCTGTGGGTTCCATTAAACCTGCCGCAATCTTCATTGTTGTCGTTTTACCCGCTCCGTTCGAACCGACAAAGCCAAATATTTCGCCTTTTTCAATGTGAAAGGATAAGTCATCAACCGCGGTAAAGCTCCCATAACATTTTTTTAAGTTCTCTACCTTAATCATTGACAACACCTCCTTCTATACCAATGCCCGGCACTATCATGATATAATCTCGACTCATGCGATTTAGACCGGTCATATCATAACAGACAGATACTTCATTGTCTGTTGATAGGTACTTCGATACATCAAGGTCAACCGTATCTACAGAAGCCTCAATAGGCTCCCACTCCTGTGTTTGCATATTCTTAATCAAAATATCCACCGCTTCCCCTTTAGACGAAGTCTGGCCTAAATTGTTCCTTAATTTGTTATAATAGGCTTCATTTGTATACAGTTCTTCCAGCTTTAGTGTGACTTTATCCGCAGAAAATCCATCCGGCAAATGCCATGTATAATAGACTTTTTCTGCTTCATATAAGTCGATGGTTTCATATTGACCATCCATATAACTATAAGCTTCTTCTATATAACCATGGCGTTCCACACCAATACTTGCCTGCAAAAATCCATAGGGCAAATCCACTTGATCGCCAAAATCAAAATGATAATCCATATTCAAAGCAACAATATTTCGCGAATACTCATCAAGGTCTTTTTCATTAATCTGTATGGCATATCCAACTTCGTCCTTATTAAGCCCAATAAGAACCACTTGGTCTGTTGAGATATTTCTATTTTTCTCATACGTTCGATATAAATGTTCTTCTAAAAAGGACACATCATTGCGCAGTTGGGATGAATAAGCTCCTGGATTTTGATAAAACTGACTCATTTGATAGGTTTGTTCAAGATACTGATACACATCTTTTTGGCCTTGACCGGATATTGTTTTCTGACCATAGGGCTCAAGGGTTCCTATTTCATAAAGTTGATCGCCCCATACAGCCACTGTATATTCTAAGCGTATCGGCGTCGGATTGGTGACTGTAAATTCAACACGTTCGTCAAAGATACCAATTTGGGCAGTCTCGTCAATTTCTTGTTTTTCAATGGGCACAATCTTTTTACCTGTTGCATAGGTCGGCTCCCAAAGTGTTGTATCATACGATTCATAATAGGCTCTTGACCCTAAGAAAAGCTTTCCTTTTGTTTGTTTGTTTTCACGCGTTTCTCCATAGTAGTTTGAATTATTTAATGACGTAATCATAAAACTTTCATCTGAATCCCAAGAAACGGTCATTTGATTATTGTTATTATTGAACAGGGCAATTTCACTGTTGATTTCTAGGAATTGTTGGCCCTGATGATAGTTGATTTCGGATATGCTATTGCTGATGGGCTTGTCATAGCGTGTCATAAAACCAAGGAGATAAATAAGGGTCACACATGTAATAGCCATTGCAGGAACCGCAATCCACATCAAATCACGTCGGTCTTTCCGTTTTAATACATAATAGGTAATCGGTCCGACAAGAATACTATAGATCCCTAGAATCAAAGCCATCAACCCATATGGTGGTTGTTTTTCCATGGGAATATAGCGTAATTGATAGGAATTATTCCCATAATAATCCATTTGACCTTGGATTATCTCTGCTTTTACGTCTAATAGATTCATCAAATGGGATAAAAGTAGCCCCTCTTCATTCCATGTTGCTAGCGGCTTGGCACTTAAATCCATACTTAAGGTAATCAGACGACCTGCACCAAGGCGTTCTGCATAACCAAAAACCTTATCGTTTTCCTGAATAAGGCTTATATCTTGACGCAACCTGTCTCCATAGGCCAAATTTGCTTGGCCAACAAAAGGCAAATCAGAACCGGTAAAATCCAAGGTTTCTTCACGCACTTCAGAAAAATTGACCTGTTTTAGAGATTCCGGAAGTTGATTCATGGACCGTTGATAGTTTGCACCTGTTTCAATAAAAAAAGTATTGCCTTCTTGTATCCAATGAATAACATTTGTTTCAATCTCTTGGCTAAAACCTAAATTACTTGCATTCCCTATATATATATAATCAAAAAAAGATAAAGCTTCTTTATTGTTAAACGCTTGTACCGAATCAAAATAAATGATATGTGGATGCACCGACTCGGCTGGTATCGCTGCTTGCTCTACAGTAGCTCGTTCATAAGCATGGCGTTCTTCATCTCGAATATGGGGAGATAACTCCATCTGATTAAAAAAACGATATTGGTCCGGTTGGTCTGTAATCACACCGACAACTGCACGTTCCGGTGATAAAAATTGTCGCACGGTTACCTCGTCTTCATAGACAGTCGCATTTTCGACAACAATTCGAATGGGAAACTTTTTCTGTACAGTATATATCGGTATATGAAGGTCAAACACTTTTTCAGCACCTTGGCTAATATCAAAAGGTACTGCAAGAACAATTTGCTCTTGTCCATCGGTTGCAATATCAATCTGAATCTCACCATCGACTGCTTCCCCTAAGTTTTTCATGGTTAAACTTAATGGATTACCTTCTGAAATTTTGACCACTTGATCATAACCAATCTCTACATCCACTTCAAGATTTGCTTCCTTCTTCTGACATCCCGTTATCATTACGAGAAGCATAGCTAAAAACACCACTTGAAAAATAATTTTTCTTTGCATAACAGACTCCTTCTCATTCCTCTTCATCCTTCTATACATTAAGCACAGTCTTTATTATAACCAATAAAGTCCTATTGTTTCTTAATATTCAATTAAAATTTAAAGAGAATACGAAAATAGAATTTGCGTAATATACCAAAAATAGATTTTCAGCATCAGATACGAAAAAGTAGGTGCATGACGTCGTGGGAGTGCACCTACTTTTTCTGGGTAACGCTATATTATATTTCTTTTAAATAGTCTTAACACCCCTATAATGACATTTTATCAATTAACTGATTAAGTTTAGTTCCTTTGTCCAGCCTTTACTATTTTCTGAAAGTATTCCAATTGTTTCTTTTATATCATATTTTATTTCAGCCATTTTTTCTCCTTTTACAATCCAGTTATAATCAGTGCAGGAAAATTGGAAATATCTACAACTCCCTTACCACTTCTTCATCAAGTATTTCTTTTCTTTGCTTCCAATCCGGCATCAAGGCTGTCATAAAGTCATAAAAATCACTGTCATGATTTCTATATCTAAAGTGAACCAGCTCATGTAATACGACATAATCAATGCATAGTTTAGGCGCCTTTATCAACTCGCTATTGAGCATGATATATTCCTTTTCAGGGGCGCATGATCCCCACCTTGCTTTCATGGTTCTAACTAGTACCTTCGGTTTAACAATGCCGTACTTTTCAACGAATGGAAACATTCGCTCTATACTTTCTTGAAATTTCTCATTGGCCTTTATTCGATACCACTCTTGTATCAACTTTTCCTTTTTGTTATAGGCTTCTTTGTTATTAACGGATAGATAGATATATCCACGAAAGTATTTGACACCTTCTTTTTCATCAGTTTCTGAAACCTTTAGTCGATATTGTTTACCTAGATATTTAAATGTCTCACCACTAAGATATACTTTCTTTTCAGTATGTTCAGGTTGTACATCTTTAAAATAACCAACGTTTTTAAGAATCCAGGGTGCTTTTGATTTAACAAAATCTAAAATGTAATCAAGTGGCACCTGTTCACTTGCCGATACGATGATACTCATATCCGGCCTTACATTTAGGTTAATGTTCTTAACCTTTTTTCTTTCTAATTCAAATTCAATGATTTTGCTACCATAAGTAATGCTATGTTTTTCCATATTAATCACCTAATATCTTCTAAGAGCTACGGTTTTAATATTCTCAATCATGGCATCAATTTGTTTGAAAGTCATACTTGGAAAATATTTTTTCTTCACTTCATAGAGTAAATCATCAATCTCCTTAGTTATTAACTTGTGAACATCTGAATTATCATGCCAATCAACTTTTCTGTGCTTTTCAATTACAAGAGCAATATCTGACGCAACCGTTGCTAGGATATCCTCGTAACCGTATATTGCGGTTTCCTCTGCTGCTCTATCGGTATACGCAGTTTCTTGATAAGATGTATCTTCTAACACTTCTTTGATAACACCATAAAAAGCTTGGACATGTGGTTTATTCTTAATTTTATCAGGGTAAGTTGTTCCGGAATAACCTTGTCTAAAGTTATTCATTACCTCTCTCATCTTATCTAAGTATTCAGCTTCTGAAATCCTCTTATTCTTGTATTCTGCAATGATCTTTTCAATACGCTCTGAGAACTTTTTATAGTAGGCTGGATTCTCATCCCATTTCTCACTAATACGCTTAGTCATTCTTGTTCGGATGGCATCTGCCTTAGATCTCGGAGATCCTAAACGCATTAACTCATCTTCAAATTCTTTCTCATTAAGAATATCCACTGGTGCTGTAATCTGAATTATGTCTTCAGCTGCAATGTATATGTCCATCAGATTTCTCATCTTAGCTTCATATTCTTTATGATCTATAGTGTCTGAATACCTAAGTTTTACTGATGCTCTTAGCTCTTGATAGAATTTTAGCTCACGTTTATATAACTTAATATCTTCTTCGCCAAGAGCATTGTAAACATGTTCTGATTCTAGTGCAACCCCAAAGTATTTACCAAATTGGCTTAGCTCATAATAAAAATCATTACGAAGGGCTTCTTCCGCTAGCAAGACCTCAAATTCTTCTTTGTCCTCTTTATTCTTAACACTCTTAAATATAGCTACGACATTAGAATAGGCTTCTCTTAGCTTTCCAACAATGCTAATAACATCAACTAAAGCACCTTCCAGATCCTTACCATCAAAGTTTTCAAGACCAGCCCCAGAGTATGTTCTCATCGCTGAATCCAATTCTTCAATAAGACCTCTGTAATCAATAATGAGACCGAAGTCTTTACCTTCATAAAGTCGATTAACCCTTGCAATGGCTTGTAATAATGTATGTTCTTTCATCGGCTTGTCTACATAAAGAACAGAAGCTCTTGGTGCATCAAATCCAGTTAATAACTTATCTACTACAATGATCATCTCAAGGTCATCACCATCAATAAATTCACTCTTGATGTGTTCTTCATACTTTGCAGAATCACTATAAGCTTCCATCAGCTTATTCCAAGACTTAAGTACACGATCTTTCGGTTCCTCGTCTACTTCGTCATAACCTTCACGTTGATCCGGTGGCGAAACAACTATGGCTGTCTTTAGATCTCCGTATTCATCAAATGCGTCTTTATATCTTATGGCATCAAACTTGGAAGCAGTTGCTAACATGGCTTTCGCGTATGAGTTTTTATAGAACTTGGTGTAATGGGTGTAGATATCATCTGAAATCAAACGAATTCTTTGTTCAGATGAAGCAATCATTTCAAATCTAGACCATTTGTTTTTTAATTCTTCCGCTTGCTTCTCATCAAGATTTCTTGTAATCATTTCAATACGTCTGTCTATAGCATTTCGATTGACAGTCTGTTCTACTAGTCTACCTTCATAAAGTAAAGGAACAATGGCACCATCTTCAACACCATCTTTAATGGTATACTTATGAATCAAACGACTACCAAATTTATTCATGGTGCTTTTATCTTTTTTCATCAGCGGCGTCCCGGTAAATCCCAAATAACAGGCATTAGGAAATACTTTTTTCATCTTAATATGAAGTTCACCATACTGTGTTCTATGAGACTCATCGATCAACACAAAAATATTTCTTGATTTTATCGGTTTTTGATGTTTTGATGCTGTATCAAACTTATGGACCAATGACGTTATAATATCCGCTCCATTGCTATTAATTAATTCCACAAGATTTCTCCCACTAGTTGCCTTCTCTGCTCGTAACCTGGAATGATTAAACGTCTGGTGAATCTGACTATCCAACTCTACCCTATCCGTAATGACTAAGACTTGAGGATGTGAATCTGCTAACTCTGATAAAATAACTCTTGCAAGCATGACCATCGTTAGGGATTTTCCTGAACCTTGTGTATGCCAAATGACACCTGATTGACGGTTAAAATTCTTATCAAGCTCCTCAATAGTTTTAATAATCTCTTTAATGGCAAAATACTGTTGGTAGCGTGCAATCTTTTTCACATTCTTATCATATATAGAGAAAAAACGAATAATGTCTATAATACGCTTTGGATGAAATATTGAAATAATATTCTGATCTTGTATGGTTGGGATCCTAGCAACAACAGTTTTTTCTAGTGTATCTTTAAACCACTTGTATTCATCTGATTCAAGGTCTTCTTTCCACACGGACCAGAACTTCTTAGGTGTTCCAGTCGTAGCATACTGTGTCTCATTTTTATTGGTGGACATAACCACCTGAACGAACTTAAAAAGCTGTGGACTGTATTCTTTGCCTTGGTTTCTAAGCATCTGACTGATCCCTTGTGCAATGGAGATACTCGCTTTCTTACATTCGATGACGCCAAAAGGAATACCATTAATAAAAGTAACAATATCCGGACGGATCATCCCTTGACCACCTTCACGTTCAACGGAAAACTCTTCTACCACATGATATACATTATTTTCAGGATGTTCCCAATCAATATAGTTCAGATTAAAGGACTTGGTGCCGTCCATTTCCGAAAGATTTTCCGGGTAACTTCTTCCATAGACCAAGGAATCAAAAATTTTTTCATTGGTCTTAATCAAACCATCTGTTAATGCTTCATCAATATCTAAAAGTGCTTGTTGAATGTTCTTCTCTGAAAATTTATATAATTGCCCTCTGTACTCAAAGCCATTAATTTCATTTAACCGCTCGTAAAGCACTTCTTTAAGAATGACATTATATAGATTACCACGCATTTTTTCAGCTTGTTCCGGCGGAATAATTGTGTAGCCAATTCTTTCAAGAACCTCTAATGCTGGTATCTGCGAAATATTTATTTCATCGTATCCAGTACTCATAGTCTCCCCTCTTTTCTATATCAAATTTAGGTTTTATTAACCCTTACAATACCGGTTAATAAAAGTTGCATTAGGCCTTTTTTTTGAAGCTTTAATGCTTTAAGTTCTTTTTCATGTAACTCTATACTCTTTTCTGCTTGTTTAAAAAAATCAGCTAATACTTTTTGTTCCTCAATTGGTGGACAGTTGATAATAATATTTTTAAATGTATTCCACCTTAAACTTCCTCTTCTATTTACTGATGCTGACATCAAGGATTTATAATATTCTACATACATAGGTGACTTTAATACAAGATAAACAAATGCATTATCTTGTTCTTTATTAACTTTAAAAACCGTATACATTGGACTTACAACACCAGCATCATACTCCTCTAATATTCCTATTGAACCTTCTTCAATATGATTTGTTGCATAACATATTTCTCCTTTATGTACCGTTTTATACTTACTAATATCATCACTATAAATCTGCTTTCCAAAGTAACTTAGCGAATCAACTAATCCATTATATTTAGTACATGATAGTACTTTCGATATCTTATTATCACTATTTTTATTGGTTGATTGCTTAGCTATGTCGCCGATTTTTTCTTCTTTCCACTCTCCATCAAATCCAGGTAATCTAACTTTTCCTGTCAACAGAAGTTGCATGAGTCCAGTTTTTTGCTTTTTCTTTTCTTCGATTAACTTTTCTTTTAGTTCGATGGCTTTGTCCCAAGTTGACAAGATTTCGGCTATCTTTTGTTGCTCGTGTAAATTTCTAGGAATTACTATTTCATATTTTGATATGTCTCCTTTAGATATTTCTAAAAAAGTACTTCCACATGCCAGACGCTTGAAGTCTTTATCAATCATACCAATTAGGTAGTAGAAATAATTCCAATCTAATTTATCTTTAATACAAACAAAACTTTTAAATCCTTGATTTGTTGTCATCGGCACAGTGTTTAGTGAGCGGGGTCCAATTGATGCTCTACTACACATTAGAATAGAATTAATCGGAAGCAATGAAGCCGAGCTATTTTTCATCCCTTGTTCAGATATTTTTCTTTCAGTATCCGAAATGTATTTTCCATTATTAGTGATGTCACTAGGAGTGGCCCAAGGTATTTCGTTTCTCCAAAATTCCAAATTATATGAAGATGGCGTTCCGCCACTAACGATATCTGCAACTTCATCAATTCTAACTTTGTGCCATGCCTTGGGATAAACTCTATTCTTATGACTGAAAAAACTTTCTGAAATTTCTGTACCCTTTAACTTCTCCATTAACATGCCCCCTATATCCCAAGCTCATCAAGATATTTTGCCATTTGTGATTCAACTTTTAGAATCTCTTCTTTTATTCTTAAAATATTTTTTGCAACTTCTTCCATATCCACAAGTTCTTCTTCTTCAAAGGTATCTACATACCTCGGAATATTAAGATTATAATCATTCGCTTTTACTTCATCCATTGAAGCTACATATGTAAATTTATCTTCAGTCTCATACTTCTCATATGCCTCAACAATTCGTTGAATATCTTCTTCACGTAACTTATTCTGATTTTTACCTTTTTCATAATACGCATCACCAGATGCATCAACAAACAATATATCTTTTCGATCCCTATTCTGCTTAAAAACAAGAATACATGCCGGAATGCCAGTTCCAAAGAACAAGTTAGCAGGTAGTCCAATAACAGCATCCAAAAGATTCATATCAATAATCTGTTGTCTAATCTTTCCTTCTGCTGCACCTCTAAAAAGTACGCCGTGTGGCAGCACAACCCCCATACGTCCACCTTCTGATAAAGAATGTAACATATGCAATACGAAGGCAAAGTCTCCTTTTGATTTAGGTGGTATACCCCATGCAAATCTTTTATATGGGTCTAAGTTTTCTTCCATTTTGAAAGCTTTATCATTACCTTCTCCTGCAAATCCTGACGCCCATTTGTCCAATGAAAATGGCGGATTGGCAACCACTACTTGGAACTTCATCAATTTGTCATTTTCTAAATGTTTTGGATTGGCTAAGGTGTCACCCCATTCAATCTTTGCATCATCAATCTTATGTAAGAACATATTCATTCTACAAAGAGAGTGGGTCTGGCCATTTCTTTCTTGTCCATATATTTGTGCTTTACCATTTGGTACTTTATTAAAGGCTTTTATCAACAAGGAACCTGAACCACAAGTCGGATCATAGATACGATCATTCTCTTCCGGCTTCACAAGTCTTGATAAAAGTTCTGACACTTCTGAAGGCGTAAAGAATTCACCGCCTTTTTTCCCTGCATCGGATGCAAAGTTACCTATCATATATTCATAAGCATTACCAATAATATCTTCACCAATAAGTCTTGATGGTCTAAGGTCGAGATCTTTGAAGTCTTCCAAAAAATTTTTCAACATAGTATTACGTTCTTTTGTACTACCTAGAATAGCTTCTGAGTTAAAATCAATATTCTTAAATACACCTCTAAGCTTGGTCTTATTCTCTTCTTCAACTTGCTCTAGAGCCATATTAATTATTTCACCTACATTGGCTTGGTTTCGCTTATCATAGATATAGTCAAAAGTAGATCTTTCATCTAAGACAAATCGCTCATAGCGCATTTGTCTTTCAACCATTTCTGCGTCACCATCATAACGTTCCATCATTTGTTCTTTGTGCTCTTTGTATATATCACTAACATATTTTATGAACAGCATTACTAGAACATAGTCTTTGTAAATTGCTGGATCAATCTTTCCTCTGAAGGTGTCACATGCTCTCCATAATGTACCATTAACTTGATCTTGAGATAATTTTTTAATCACTATTATTCATCCTCCAATTTCTTTTTATCATTTAATTCTTTTTCTATAGCTTTTATACTATTCTCTGGCGTTGGCAATTTTTCCGGCATTGTACCGCCTAGTTCTTCAATGGTTTTTCTGACGGTTCTTCCTACTTCATAATGGGTTTTATTGGCTTCATTCTTACCCTTGACCTGATCTCTTCTTAATTTTTCGTCTGTTTGCGTTGCTCTAAAGAGATTCGCTGCTAATTCAGTACTACCCATATGGTCCAAGATTTTTTGACTTTTCTTAAGACCTTTCTTATTATGTATGTCTTTTGCTTTTAACCCACCATATAATCCCATATAGCCATGATTTTGAAATATAGCATAATCAATTGGCGTTTTTACACCAGCCATATCCGCAGCTTCTGCTAATGATTTATTATGATTAATCATTTCATTACGAATGGCGAAGCGTTTCTGATCTTCCGACAACTGATTATAATCATCAATCAATTCTTGCTGTCTCGTCTTAACTGCAAAATATGTCTGTCCAAGTGCAATGACTTGCTTTCTAGAATCGCCATTTTGTACAATGAGATAGCAAGCATATCTTGATAGCATGATATCTTCAATTTCTTTTGTTGCATCTTTTGGCATAGGTATCGTTTTGTTGACGTCAACAAAATGATCAAGTGCCCTATTTTGGCTATTTTCACATGCTTGAATTGCTTTACCGATAACAAGTTTGAAATTTCGCCATTCTTTATATTTTAAGACTTTCTGTAACTCTCTCGCATACCAGAATTCTTCTTCGTATTCATTGATATGTTTAATTTCTTCAAAAATTTTCTCTTGATATTCTTTTAAATCACTCAAGTTATCCCTCCAATTTGATTAATTCTTGAAAAATACCTTTATGGTATAACTTCTTTTGCTCTAATAATGCTTCTATCAAATGCAATTCTTTTATTGATAATTTACTAATTTCAATAATCGACTTTTGTCTTTCTACATTAGGTATAATCACTTCATAATTTTTCAACGCAGACATTTTTATCATTTGAAGCGCAGATCCACTAGCATCTCTATTATATTGTTTTTTCATATAATCACTGTTTAAAAATATTGAAGCATATTCCGATATTATCTTTTTTCCTTTTGGACGCAATATTGCAAATAATGATGGTATAATGGCTCCTTGCGCTTCTTTATCTATATTTACTGCTGTATATGGATAGCTTAATCGAACAATTATATCTCCTATTTGAGCAATATGTTTTCCTATTATTTCCTTTTTACTTTTAAACTCATCAAAGTATTCAATCTCCAAATATCCTAGATCATTAATACTTTTTAATGTAATTATTTTATACTCATACCCTGATGTACCTGGTGGGGCTTCAAGTCTTTTGAAAACAACTCCAGAATTTATGGTAAATAATTCGTTTAACTTCTTCATCATATTGCCTCCATTTATAGTATTTGTCATGTAGAGAATTGATCTCCACATGACAAATATTCATAGTTTTCTCCTAACTTTCTCTTTTCAGGTATTTGCTCATCGCCATATACCAATCTTTATTATGAATCACACGATGCTCATGTAAGTTATCTCTAATTATCTCTGCCTTTGTTAGCTTAGATATTTCTTTCCAGTCTTTTGATAATATATAGGTAGCATTATTGACTTGAACACTTTCAAGAACATATAAAGATTTATTAGTAAACCCATGAATTAAATATCCCGAAAAGCCTCCACTGCCAATTGCAGTGAAATCCGGTTGATAACTATTAATGGTCTCTTGTCTTTTATCAATAACTTTTCGATTATTTCCTTTCGCTTTTTTTAAAAACGGTTCAATTCTTTGTTTTTGCACATCCCAAGGATAGTCACCTTTAGGTAAAATATCCCAGTTTAATCTTTTTATTTCACCTTTAATTGCTGATTTCATTCCATCAATTAAAACTTCACAAAAGCCGAAATACTCTAGGAAAACATTTACTGTGATTATGATTGCTTCATTATCTGAACCAAATGTTAATTCTGGTGCAACTAAAACCACATCACCCTCAAATTCCTCAATTGTTAATTCTACTGCCTTTGGTGGCATCAGTGTTCTTTGATACCTTTTACGAGTATCACATACAGAGTCAGTAACTTCTCTAGTTTCGCCTCGTCCGCAAAATTGTTGATATGTCCATTCACGCATAACAGTATAATCTTCTTTTTCTTTGTCTTTATGAGTAATAAACTTACCTTCAGCATTTAATCTTGATGCTGGTCCTATTACATTCGGAAGAATTGTATCACCAAATGATTTTTCTTTTCCAAAACCTATTCTTTCGAGAATCTTGTCCTCAGGTTTACGTAAAACAACTCTTACCTTTTGCCCCTTATTGATGTTTTTAAATTTTGATACTCCATTAATTCTTTTCTGTGAAATTATCATATAGTTCCTCGCCTTCTTCAAATTTGGTTTAAACATGCTATCAAATTTGTGTTTTTCAACCTCCATCCAAATTAATGAGATTGACACCAAACATTTGAATTATAGCGATAAATATGCTATACTAACTTTCTAAAGAATGGGCGATGCCTATCAGCTCAAAGTGATGCGCCAACATCATAATGAGCTTTTTCATTATTAAACACAAT
>Ga0163223_100101_pt1 | contig 32272 bp, 30 predicted proteins | sample MSEWel2016_02_17_2_FD_113147 | JGI IMG/M metagenome (GOLD analysis project Ga0163223, IMG submission 113147) | Subsurface microbial communities from deep shales in West Virginia, USA - MSEEL Well Study Marcellus 5H_2016_02_17 ...
CCGCAATCACGCCGGCCGTCGGGGAAATTTTTGGTTGAGCTGTTTTAGCTTTTTCGGCAAATTCATTGACATCTTTTTCAGTAATGGCGCCTTGAGGGCCGGTACCGGTTACCTGGGTGATGTCAATCTTTAATTCAGCCGCTATTTTCTTGGTTCGGGCAGACGCTTTAACCCGGCCACCGGTAGCCGGTTTAACTGGAGCGTGCTCAGCCTTTGGCGGTTCGGGAGCATCTGGTTTTGTCGCGCTGGCTACCGGACTGGCTACCGCCTTTTCTGCTTCAGCCAACAAGGCCGATATATCTTCGTCGGCTTTTCCGATGATGGCAATGGGTTTTAACACTTCCACGGTTCCCTCGGACACCAGTATCTTTCTGATTATCCCTTCTCCCGGGGATTCAAACTCCTTGGTAATTTTATCTGTTTCCACATCAAAGATAATTTCGCCCATCGTCACGCTGTCACCTTCAACTTTTCGCCAGTTGGCAATGTTCCCTTCGGTCATCGTCAATCCGAGCTTGGGCATCACTAAAAACTTAGCCATAATCCAATCCTCCTTTTTATTCCAAAACCATAAAAAAACCGTTTTTTTGGCCCACTTCAATGGCTTTTTTAACATCCACATGCCATGGCCCGTTCCGACTGATTTTAAAGGTAAAGGCCTGATCCTTATGAAATTCGATTTCCCGTTCCCCATCCAGGGCAATGGTTCCCCGGCAATAGGTGGTAAAAGTATAGTCTTCGTTAAACTTTAAAATCACGGGTGTACTGGTGCCAATCGCTAAAACAATCCCTGCTGACATGGGAATCTTTATTTTAGGGGCATCTTTATCAATGCTGATATAGGCACCAAAATCGTCTTCTTCGGTGATAATGGTTTTCCCCCCGACCACCGACGAAAAACCGATCGATGCCGGATGACTTCGGGCGACAAATATTTTTTCAATATCTTCAACCTTCCAAATGGCCCGAGAACCGACAAAGACATCCCGGGAAATAACCGCATCGATGAGCGCAATGTCCTTAAGTTGCCCCGCTGCGTAAATTTCTATAATCTTGTCTCTATTTGAATAGACTTCTTTTTCAAATTTATGGGAAGCCACCACTGCTGCGGCAATGCCGGCAATGGTTCCTTCAATCATGTCCGGATAGACATTGTTCGTACCAGTGGAGATCGAAATCATCGGAATATCCCCAATGTCTTTGGCCACCGCCCGATTGGTGCCATCGCCCCCCAGGGTAACAATGCAACCCGCGTTTTTTTCGTTCATCAACCTGACCGCTTTGTACGTGTCTTCGACGGTATCCTCTTTAAAGAAATCGAACACTTCAATTTCACATTTCAGCTCGCCGGAGGTTTTAAGCTTATCCTCCACCCGATAACCCATATTGTAAGGATCTGGCATCATATATACCTTTTCCACCCCATTTTGCTGGGCCCCGAGAATGATGCGCTCGACAATATTTATTTTTTCATTGTTATCAATAACCGTTGCATGAGCAACCAGTCGTCTGATGTCCTTCCCTGAGGCAGGATTAGCAATTATACCGATTGAATTCATAAGTCCACCACCTTTTTCTGTCTTTAAAAAATTCTGGAAATAATATCATCGCTGTTCACTCCATTATTCCCAGAACCATGGCGCTTATGCCATGTTAATATGTTACTGGTTAAAACAACGATTTAACTGCCTGAACGACGTCGTCGGCATTTGGCAACATGTAGGCTTCCAGAATTCCGCTAAAGGGTACTGGGGTATTGAGGGCGCAGACCCGCTTAATCGGTGCATCACATTCATAGAAGCATTCGTCAGCGATAATGGCTGCCAATTCCCCCGCATAACTGCCGCGTTTTGCCTCTTCGGAAACAATCACAACCTTATGGGTTTTCTTGACCGATTCAAAGATTGCTTCCGTATCCAGCGGATAAAGGGAGCGTAAATCGATGACTTCCACATCAATGCCATCTTTTTCCAGCATTTCGGCGGCTTTTAAGGCATCGTACACCTGTTTACCATAAGTAATAATGGTGACGTCATTTCCTTCCCGTTTGATATTCGCTTTTCCCAAAGGAATCGGTTTAACTTCATCTTCTACCTGGCCGGTAACGGCATACAAGGTTTTATTTTCCAAATAGATTACCGGGTTATCATCATCAATGGCAGTGAGCATTAAACCAATCGCGTCCTGGGCATTAGAGGGATAGACCACCTTAAGACCGGGCACATGAGTAAACCAGGCTTCCAGAGATTGGGAATGCTGGGCTGCGGCTGCCACGCCGGCGCCGGAAGGCAAACGCACGACCATCGGAAGTTTTAATTTTCCACCAAACATGTAACGCATTTTAGCGGCCTGGTTTACTAACTGATCCATCCCAACGGTGGCAAAGTCAACAAACATTAACTCTGGAATTGGTCGCAACCCCACTGCGGCAGCACCGACAGCAGCACCAATAATAGCGCCTTCAGAAATGGGTGTGTCCCGGACTCTTTTTTCACCAAACTCTTCAAACAAACCTGCTGTTACCCCAAAACATCCCCCAAAAAGACCAACATCTTCTCCGAAAATAAATACATCCGGATTCTCCAGCATTTTTATCCGCATACCTTCTTTGATTCCTTGACCGTAAGTAAGTTCTCTCATCTTGATCGTCCCTCCTCTACTATATCGGTGTAAACATCTTCGACAGCAGATGATACATCTGGGAATTTACTGGCCAGAGCAAAATCAACAGCTTCTTCAACTAAAGCGTCAATTTTTTCATTGAGTTTATCCATTTCTTCCTGCGTCATGACCTTATTTTCAAGGATATATTTTTCCACTCTGGGAATTGGGTCTTTCTTCTTCCATTGTTCCAGTTCTCCTTCTGGTCGGTAAACCGTCGGATCACCTTCGAAATGACCACGCCAGCGGTAAGTTTTACATTCAATTAGGGTTGGCCCCTGCCCTTTGCGGGCTCTGGCGACCGCTTCAGCAACTGCTTCAAACACCGCAAAGACATCATTCCCATCTACCGTAATTCCGGGAATATTATAAGAAACAGCCCGCTGGGAGATATCGGTGATATTCTGATGTCTGGCCTGGCTTACAGAAATCCCATAGCCATTGTTTTCGCAAATAAAGATAACCGGCAGTTTCCAGGTACTGGCTAAATTTAAGCCTTCATGGAAGGTACTTTGGTTCGTCGAGGCATCACCAAAGAAACAAGCACAAACCTGATCGGTTCCCCGGTACTGAATACCGAGTCCAGCACCCGTTGCAATGTTATGACCAGCACCAACGATCCCATTTGCTCCAAGAATGCCCTTAGTTGCATCAGCAATATGCATGGAACCACCTTTGCCTTTGCAATAACCGGACTCTTTGCCAAAGAGTTCCGCCATCATATATTTCATGTCACCGCCCTTGGCTAAAATATGTCCGTGACCACGATGGGTGCTGGTAATATAATCATCATCCCGCAAGCTTTCACATACACCTGTTGCGACTGCTTCTTCACCAATATAAAGGTGAACGAATCCACCAACCTGACCTTCAGCAAAAAGATTCATGGCTCTATTTTCGAACTTCCTGATTTTCACCATTTTTTCATACATTTCAATGATCGTTTCGTTTGAAATTTTCAAAATAATTCCTCCTTTTTATCTGCTTTACTTGGGAATCTTTACAATCACAAGGGTAATCTACACGCTCACTGTCACACACACAATGGCTGCTTCGATCGTGTTATTGGCATCGCCAAAACCGGGGAAAAAAAGTCCGGCAGTTGTTAGTCCTCCTTTCTCTGCTATAATGGTTACCGTTCCCACCGGGAAGAGTTTTTTGAGCGCTTCCGGGTCTAAATCCTGGGGCCGCGATACGCCAATAATTGCCTCAATCATCATCTTTTCATTGAGATTCTCTTCCGTTAATCCATGGATCTCATGGAGCCCGATCAGGCAACTTCGGGAAATGGCGTCTTTAATGGCTTTTGCTGCCGCCTTGTTGACATCCTGTCCATGAAAATCCATCCCCATTCCAAATTCAATGATGAACTTTTTAATCCGAATCACCTCCCACCTTTTCTCACCTTCGCATCTTAACAGATGCTTAATCTTTGTCTAAAAAATATCATCCCCGCTTTTATTCTCCAAACCAGGATGGCTATCAAATCGAACCACACCAACCGCAGCTTTTCCTTTGACGGCTTCGCTAATCATTGCCGTTCCCCGATGTCCAAACCCGCCACATAGTTCAAAGGCGCCAACCCCTTCATCCACCAGCTTTTTTGCTGTCTCAACTGCACCTTCGTAAGATGAGACACCCACCGAAATCAGTGTTACTGCTTCTGTTTCAACCGTCGACCGATGAATGGCCGGATCGGCATTGGGAGCAATAAAAATAAATGCTGCCTTTAACGCCATATGCAAACCTCCTTGTTTTCAAGTTGCTTAGATATAGAGCAATTTTCGTGCCAAAAATGCTGACCCGCTCTTTTATTTAAACGTTTACTTAAGATGGTGCTAATTTCGGTTTTTTGAAAGAACAGGTGATTTTTTTCGCAAATTGTTCGGTGTTTCTTTTCTCATTATGAGAATTTGAATCTCATAATGAGAAAAGCAGTCTCAAAATTGAGACTGCTTTTCTTACGGGCGGTTAATAACCGCCCCTACAAAAGGATGCTATTTGTATTGTTTGATCTGACCGCCCCGGTTCGTTGGGGCGAGCATTGCTCGCCCGCAGATTTTTATAATCGTTTTAAAATATCACTGCGTAGTTTGCGCAATTCTGAGGAGGTCATCATCACCTCGGGACTGGCATGTTTAACCGGCACCGCTATTTCTTCAACGATATGGGCGGGTGATCCGTTAATGATATAGATCCGATCGGACAGGAAGATGGCTTCGTCGATATCATGGGTAATAAATAAAACAGAACCCTTGATTTTTGCTAGTATTTCCAGCAGATACTCCTGCATTTTCAGCCGGGTAATGGCATCCAGCCCCCCGAAGGGTTCATCCAATAGCATGATTTCCTTTGAAAACATCGTGGTCCGCAGCAGTGACACCCGTTGTTTCATCCCGCCGGACAATTGGATCGGATATTTTTTCCCATCTTCCTCCAGTTGAAAAACCGCCAGCATCTCTTTCACCTTTTCGCGGGCTTCTTTTTTGGGTATTCCACGAATTTCCAGGGGTAAGATGCCATTGTCAATGACGTTACGCCAGGGCAGCAGCAGATCCTTCTGGTACATGTAGCTGACCACACCGGTTTCCCCCGTAACCTCTTTGCCGTTTATAATAATCCTCCCTGCTTCTGGTTTTAGTAGCCCGGCAATAACGTTAAAGAGCGTGCTTTTGCCACAGCCACTGGGACCCAACACCGAGACAAATTCACCCTGATTGAGATCGATATGAATATCTTCGATGATATTTTTATGGTTATACTCCTTGGTTACTCCCGCAACTTTAAGAACACAATTATTCTGGTAGGTATTCATTCGTAAAGGCCTCATCGGCTTTTAACTGGTTCTCCAGCAAGCCCTGATCATTCATCCATTTCCCATAGTTTTCCCAAATGTCAAGACTCATGACACCCCATTTTTCGGCATCACTCTGATACTCACCAGCCAGATATTGCTGCGACGACACCGCCAACGCCCGATCAATTTCAGGGTTGTCGATCAATAATAGATCTGCTGCCGCTTCAGGATTTTCAATCGCATACTGGTAGCCTTTCGTCACTGCCCGCAAGAATTTTTTAGCTGTTTCCGGATTACTTTTTAGATAGTCTTCACTGGCAATAATCACCGGGGTATAATAATCCAGGTTTTTATCGACATCCTGAAGTTTAATAAAATTAATCGGCTCATTCTTAAGCTCGGCAGAAACCCCGGCCCAGCCATAAAAAATCCAGGTAAAATCGACATGATCTTTAACAGCAGCGAAATAATCCATCGCGCCGATATCAACGATTTCAAGCTTGCTAAAATCGGCGTTATCCCCTTCCATCAACCCCTTTAAGGTGGCGACTTCCATGGGGGAACCCCAGCCGCCGTATTTTTTTCCTTCGAAATCTTTAGGACTAAGAATGTTGCGATCCACCGGCGAAGCAAAACCGGAAGTGTTATGCTGGATAATAGCCGCAATGGCTTTAATCGGCAGCGGATTAGCAGCGGTTCTGGCATAGGTCACCTGTTCCTGATAGCTGACCCCAAACTCTCCTTGTCCGGCGGCAATCAAATCGGCGCTGCCACCTTCGCTTGGTTGAATAATCTCAACTTCCAGACCTTCTTCTTCAAAATAGCCCAACTCCTTTGCCGCATATAAACCGGTATGATTGGTATTGGGGACCCAATCCAGAACCACGGTAATCTTTTCTTCACTTTTGGGTGTACACCCTGTTAAAGCAATCAGAATAATTCCTATTGGCAGTAATAACAGCAGTAATAATTTTCTTTTCATTCCTCTTCCTCCTTTAATTTTTCCCAGGGCATCAGGGCCCTTTGAATCCCCGCAATGCCGTAAAATAATATGATCGACAAGATTACAATTACCACGATTGACGCAAAAACCAGGTCCAGTGCAAAGGCATGCCTTGCTCTTAACATATAAACCCCCAGCCCGGCTTTCCCGCCCAGCCATTCCCCGATGACCGCTCCCATAATACTATAGGTAGCCGCAATTTTAAGACCTGAGAAAAAATAGGGCAGAGCACTGGGGAATTTTATTTTTGCAAAGATCTGCCCTTTTGTGGCACCCATGGATCGAACCAGATTAATGAGTTCTCCATCGACACTTTGAAGACCTTCAATCAGGTTGACCGTAATAGGGAAAAAGCAAACCAGCACCACCACAAATATTTTGGGGGCAATTCCAAAGCCAAACCACATCGCCAGCAGCGGTGCAATAACGATTATTGGCACCGTTTGCGAGATCACCAGAACCGGGTAGATCGCTTTTTTAACCATCGGAAACTGATCCATCGCAACGGCCATAATCAGTGCTAAAAAAACAGCCGCCAGAAGACCGGTCATTCCTTCAAAAAAGGTTACCCCGGTGTGCATCATAATATCTGACCCATTGACGATCAGGGCATTGACGATATCCGAGGGTGATGGCAGGGTGTAACGTTCCACGACACCCAGGTTAACTACCAACTCCCACAAGATCAGAATGGCCAGAATAAAAATAATGGGGATAAGCCTGTCACTGATATTTTGATACTTTCTCATCAATTGTGACGCCTTCTTCCTTGTAATCAATTTTCACGATTGAAACCACCCGCTCGGCACCGTGCTTGATGCAGATCGACTGGGCCCGCTTAACAATATCCAGAAGATCATCGAGCTCACCTTCAATGGATGTCTCAAAGGGACCAACGACATAGTTAAGCCCGGTCTGACTGATCATTTCAATCACCTGGTCTACGACATAATAAATTTCACAATCCGGTACCACCGGTAAAACCTGTAAGCTTAGATTCACTTTTGCCAAAATTCTCACCTCCATATTTTTCTCTTTTTTTCACAGTATATAATTGTAGCATGTTTCATGCCAAAAAAAACCCTTTAAAAAAAATTGCATTTTTCTAAGGGCTTACGACTTACCTTTAAATTCATTTAGACACTATGGACATGAATATCATAGGCTTTTATTTTTCGATAGATGGTGGCCTTACTGATGCGGAGCTCTTCGGCCGCCTTTACGGCATTTCCTTTATTAAGAAGCAGCGCGTGTTCAATGCTGTTTCTTTCCAAATCTTTTAGCGTTTCGCCTTCACTCTTATGATAATGATCCTCTTTTTCTTTTGCCAGCGCCTCAATATCGTCAATCTGATCACTCATTGACATATAGTAACCCCGCTGGACAATATTTTTTAGTTCTCTGACATTTCCTTCCCACTTGTACGCCTGAAGTTTTTTTACAAATTTATCAGTGAAATATTTATTAACCTCACTGTTTTCCTGATTTAACTGTTCCAGAAAATATTGACCAAGCACCAGAATATCTTCGCGCCTTCTTTTTAGTGGCAACAATCTCAGGTTGATAACATTAAGCCTGAAATACAAATCCTGCCTAAAGGCATCCTTGGACATTTCATTGAGTAAATTCCGATTGGTTGCCGCAATAATACGAACATCAAGCTTCCTTTGATAATTTCCGCCAATTCGCATCACTTTCTTTTCATCCAAAACGCGTAATAATTTTGGCTGTATTTCCATCGGTATTTCACCGATTTCATCGAGAAACAGCGTTCCGCCATTGGCCAGCTCAAATTTTCCTGGCATTCCGCCTTTAATGGCACCGGTAAATGAACCCGTTTCATAACCAAAAAACTCGCTCTCAACCAGCTCCTTTGGAATGGCCGCACAATTAATCGCAATAAAAGGACCATTTCGGCGTTGGCTTTCGTTATGGATGGATTGAGCAAACAGTTCTTTTCCAGTGCCGCTTTCCCCTTCGATGAGCACCGAACAGTCTGTTTTCGAAATTCTCTTGGCGGTGTTGATCAGCTCCAGCATCGTTTTATTTTTGGTAATTATCTTATCAAAGGTATAATTGGCCCGAAAACCCACCAATTTATTAATTTCTTTGCGCACCTGTTTTGATTCCCTGATCACAAGCACAGCTCCAATTACTTTTTCGTTAAAAGCGACCGGGGTAATATCCATAAAACAATCGATCTTTCTTGATCCGATAATAAGCGTTATATCGGAATACGCGAATTTTCGTTTATTGATAAAAATATTGTCTACCACATCTATATCTTTTAATACATGGCTCATGTCCAGCTTAAAGATTTCATCTTCACGCATTTGAAACAGTTCTGAAATTTTGTGATTGAACTTTTTTACTCTCAAATCAGTATCAATGATTATCAAACCGTTAAGGATCGAATCCCATGCCACATCAATTAATTTATAAGACTCCAAAATCTCATATCGCATTTCTCGCGTGAGTGTATCGCCGTTTTTTAATTTTTCCATCAACATCTTTATATCCATGAATTTACCTCCACATGAATCACCAGTTCAACTAAAAACGCCACATTATAACTGAAACAAACGTTTTTCGGACTGACACCTGTTGCTTTTTACATGGCCCAAACACTTTTTTGATGGAATGCGGCGCTCTGATGCTACCCGATCGTTTCGGCCATGGTTTTTGTTAGCTTAACCCGTAATTCGCCATTATAGGAACCGCTGGGTAAGAGTTCGGTGCGGCCATTAAATATTTGCTGAGCAGCCACCGCATAAGAGCGGGAAATACTGGCAAAGGATCCTTCTTTGATGGTTGGATTGATGTTTTTGGTGACAATCGAAATCGTTTCATCTCTGTTTTTGAGGATTTCGAAGGTTCGAAAATTCTGTGGAAAATCCCGCAGGGAAGCCGTTTCGACCACCCAAAAACCCCGTTCCGGCTGATTAGGATCTGGGGATATTACCGGAGTAATGGTATTGCGATGACGATGCCCAGAGACCCAGAGGATCAAATTGGGATAGGCGTGGAGCATTTTTATCAGTTCCTGTTCTGACACCGGTGAAATCGTGCTCCAGGACATAAACGGCTTCGTTAAGGGTTCCTGGTATTCCACCGCAATAGGTATATGGGCGGCGATTATCATCAGCTTTCCCTCACGCTGACCCGTCTCAAGTTCGCCCATCAACCAATCAAAACGCTCCTGATCCAGGGAGCCATGGGCATAGCCTTTAACATTGGGATCGTCATCCCGTTGGGTGTTATCCAGCACAATAACCTTGATGGGAACCCCTTCTTGGGGCTCAAAACTATAGCAGGCAAAACCGGTTTTTAGATTCTCGGCTTTAAACCCATGACCAATCGGTGTCGTTTCAGTGTTAAAAAATTCCTGCATCCATTCGGTTCGGGATAGAAACCGTCGACTGGGATCATCAGTCAGGGCTTCTTTTGGCTTATCCGGCCAGATATGATCATGATTACCAATAATCTGATACCAGGGAATCTGCCGATTCAGACCGACAGCCATAAAATCGTCGTAGAAATCCCTCCGCGGACCAATCCGGGGATTGGGATTAATCCCAAAGTCCAGATTTATTTCTTTACCGTCAAAAATGTCTATCGACCACCGCAGTTCGTTAAAAATGGCATTGTTGGTATTATCACCCATCGATAAACCAAAATTAAAGGGATTTTGATGGTGGATGGCATTAACTGAATGAATGGCCCCATCCAGGACGTGGGTGGTATAGTGCAGCATTTCTGAATATACCGACACGATTCCGCCGCCATGTTTTGAATAGATGCCGTGGGCCGGAAGCTCAGCATCGGTGATGTGAATATCGGTTATGGCAAAAAAATGGAGCAACTGTTTCGCTTGGTTTTGAGCCGGGTACTGATTGTCAGCCGACATCAGATCCAGCCGCATCTCCGGTTCCTGATTCGACTCTGCAATCCATCCCCCATAGCCATCTTTTGCGTGCCTGAGGATTTTAGCGTCTTCCACCTGGGGCTTGGTGGCAAGCACCGGGTCCAGGAAAAAGGTGTAGGTTTCCTTTTCGGAGAAGAAATTCATTTGACACTCAGATACTGGTACCGCAACCGGACTGATTTGTTGTTGTATTTCTTTTAATTGCTTTTCTAAGCGATTTGATTTTTTTGATCGTTTATTTCCCATTGGCTTGCCTCAACAATTTCCAGTGTAAACAAATTCCAACGATTCTCTGGCAATATCAGCCAGATGATAAATCCTGGAAATATCGGTGGCATTCCGATCCAACATTTCATATTGTGGAAAAAAACGGGACAAATGCAAGGGAATACCTCGCCCCACCGAAGCCAGCCACTGGGATAATGCCCGGATTTCGTCGTCACTGTCGTTTTCTCCGGGGACAATTAGCGTGGTCACCTCGACATGCGTGGTTTGACTGGCTAATTTGATGGTTTTTTTGACCGTTTCCAGATCGCCGCTGATCTTTTTATAAAACGTTTCATTGAATGCTTTTAGATCAATGTTCACCGCATCGATATCCGGGAGGATTTCCCGAAGAATTTCTTCACAAAAGTAGCCATTTGTTACCACCACATTTTTTAACCCGTTCTTTCTTGTCTCCTGGGTGCAATCTCGTACAAATTCATAACCCACCAGGGGTTCATTATAGGTATAAGCCAGCCCGATATTCCCTTCGCCCACCAATCTGAGAGCATTGGCTACCAGGCCTTGTGGACTCATTTTACGGCCATGGGCTTCTCCCAATCCGGCCATCGAAATTTCGTAGTTTTGACAAAATGAACACCTTAAATTACAGCCAAAACTCCCCACCGACAAAATTTTCGATCCCGGATAAAAATGACGTAATGGTTTTTTTTCAATGGGATCCAAGGCGATGGCCGTAACCACACCGTAATTCAGATCCTCAATGACCTTAGACCGGTTAATCCGGGCCCGGCAGAACCCAATCTCACCCTCATCCAGTTTGCATTGATGGGGACAAAGCCGACATGCTATTTTACTCACAGTTTTTCCACCCTTCGTTTAATTGCACGATACTAATCCTCGCCTTAAATAATCGTTTCTAACCCAATAAAAAAGGAAAACGCCTGATGTCTTCCTTCTTTTTGACGCTATTTGTTTCATACCCAAATTCCAGCTTTAAGAATCACTGTCCGGCGATTAAATATCCTTTTTCCTGCAAACTTTTCTCAACTGCTAAGAGAATCCCCTCTGAGGCTGCTTCCACGGTATGAAAGTGAACCTTGCCGGTGAGCTTCATCAGCGGGCTGGTCTTTTTTTCTTCGAGACCGGTTACAAATTTGTCCACATCCGCCCGGGTGGCCAGCAGTAAATTAACCTGAATTTTTCCATAGAGATCATGAATAATAAAAACATCCTTCACAAAACCACCGGCATCAATTATTGTGTAAAGCTCATCACCAATTTCTTCGTGGCTGTGATACACTTTAAACACTTTTTCTTTTGGCGGTGGATCGACGATGACGTAACCTTTATTCGTGGAAATAATATTATAGTGAGCAGCTTTCAGGAGCGCAATATCCGAAACTATGCTTTGTCGACTAACCTTGAAAATTTCGGACAAGGCGGTTCCTGAAACGGGTTCCCGGGACGAGCGGAGTGTTTTGATGATATCGTTCTGTCTTTGTTTTTTTTTCATGGCTGACACTCCTTTTTTTTAAAGCTTATAAAAGCTGCAGATTTTTCATCGATAAATCAAGAATCGGTGAGGAATGGGTCAGGGCACCGCAGGAAATAAAGTCTACCCCAATATCGCTAAGCTCCTTTAACCGCGTTTCGGTGACATTCCCGGAACATTCACTTAGTGCTCTACCAGCCATGATTTTAATGGCTGCTTTCATGGTATCGATCGCCATGTTGTCCAGCATGATGATGTCGGCTCCTGCTTCCAGGGCTTCCTCCAACATCGTTAAATTTTCCACTTCCACCTCAATCTTGCGGACAAAGGGGGCCTGTTTTTTAGTGGCGGCAATGGCTTCTTTTACACCACCAGCGGCATTGATATGATTATCTTTAATGAGAATGCCATCAGACAGGTTATAGCGGTGGTTATACCCGCCCCCAACCGTGACAGCATATTTTTCAAAAATCCGCATATTCGGCGTGGTTTTCCTGGTGTCCAGCAATCGGGTTTTGGACCCACTTAAATAGTCTGCCAGCTTCCGGGTATGGGTGGCGATGCCGCTCATCCGTTGCAGATAATTAAGGGCGGTGCGCTCACCGGAGAGCAAGGTTCGGGCATCAGCTTTCACCACCCCCACAAGATCCCCGGGTCTAACGGTATCGCCGTCACTAAAAAAAGTTTCTATTGTTGCGCTTCCATCCAGAAGCTCAAATACCCGCTGATAAACAGCCAAACCGGCGATGATACCGGTTTCTTTGGCAATTAACTCCACTTGAGCTCTGACCCCCACTTTAATAACGGCGTTGGTGGTGATGTCCTCACTGGTAATATCCTCCTTAAGTGCCGCTAAAATAAGCGGATCGATGTTAAGCTTTATCAATTCGTTCAATGACCTTACTCCTTTCGATTTCGTCCAGGATGATTTTTTTATAGTCGCTTTTTAACTGTTCCAGATCTTTGTAGTCATCCAGCTGTAGCGCTTTTTTTAGCACCGCACTGGTGTTATAATGATTATGGGTGTCAATAGCCGCTCTTTTGGCAAAGACCAGGCTCTCCAGAAGCGAATTGCTGGCCAGCCGATTGGCACCGTGAACGCGATTGCAACTGACTTCACCGATGGCATAAAGATGAGCCATTGATGTTCTGCTCTCCAGATCCACTTTTATGCCACCCATAAAATAATGCTGCGCCGGGGTCACCGGGATACACTCTCTGGTAATATCGTAACCTTCGTCCAAACAATGTTTAAAGATATTGGGAAAGCGATTTTTAATCACTTCCGGGCCCATATCCTGCATTGACAACCAGACAAAATCACTTTCGTCCTGTTCCATTTGCTCATGAATGGCTTTGGTCAGCAGGTCTCGGGGTAGGAGCTCATCGACAAAACGCAGCATTTTTCGGTTATAGAGTACCGCTCCTTCGCCCCGGACCGATTCAGAAATCAGAAAACGTCGCCCCGGCTTCCGGGAATACAAGGTGGTGGGATGGATTTGAATATAGCTGATATTTTCCACTTCAATCTGGTGTTTTAAGGCAATGGCGATGGCATCTCCGGTAAGGTGTGCTAAATTGGTGGAACGATCAAACAGGCCACCCAGTCCCCCGGTGGCCAAAACCACATAGTCGGATTGGTACATGTGAATTGCACCCGTCCCATCACTAGCCACAACCCCGTTACAGCAGTTGTCCTGACACATCAGATCCACCATCGCCATGTTTTCAATAATGGTAATATTGGCTCGTTTTTTGACCTGGGCCAATAACTTGCTGGTGATTTCTCTTCCGGTGAGGTCTTCATGGTAGAGAATCCGGGCTCGGGAATGGGCCCCTTCTCTGGTATAGAGCAGTTCCCCGTTTTCCTTTTCAAATGTCACACCCAGATCAATCAGATTTTTAATGATTTCCGGGGAGCTGCGAATCATCACAGCCACCGAAGCGCGATCATTTTCATAGTGTCCGGCTTTTAGCGTATCCTCGAAAAAACTGTCGTAGTCATCCGTATCCCTTAAGACACAGATCCCACCTTGGGCCAGATAAGAATCACTTTCATCCACCGCCCTTTTAGTGATCATCAGGATCTGTTTGTTTGGCGGAGTATTCAGGGCATAAAATAAACCTGAGGCACCGGTTCCAACGACAATGATATCAGTTTTCCCGTTCATAGCATATGCTCGCTCATTGGGCCAGTTCCAGCATTTTTTCCAGGGCCATAACTGCCTTTGTTCGGGTTTGTTCATCAACGTTTATCTGGTTGATGCCGTTTTCCAGTGCATGAGCCACCTTATGCAAGCTGATTTTTTTCATGTTGGGGCAGATCTGATTCTGATTGATCGGATAGAATTTTTTATCGGGATTATTTTTCTCCAGTTGATAAAAAATACCAATTTCTGTCCCGATGATAAATTCATCGGCGTCACTGGCAGTGGCGTAATCAATGATCCCTGAGGTACTTCCGACATAATCGGCGGCACCAATCACTGTCAGCGTACATTCGGGATGGACGAGCACCTCTGCGTTGGGATGAGCAGCTTTGGCTTCTTCTAGCTCATCGATCATGATTTCATCATGGACGTGGCAATAGCCATCATTGAAGATAAAATTCTTATCCGGAAGCTGGCTGGCAATGTATCGGCCGAGGTTTTCATCCGGCACAAAATAGATGTTTTGCTGGGGTAATGCCCTGACTATTTTTAGCGCATTAGATGAGGTCACACAGACATCCACGAATTTTTTTATTTCAGCGGTTGAATTGATATAGCAAACCACTGCCAGATCCTCATAGTTTTCCCGAACTTCCTTAATTTTCTCAATTGCAGCCATATGGGCCATCGGACAGTCAGCACGGACTTCCGGCATGATCACCGTTTTTTGAGGACTGAGAATTTTAGCGCTTTCGCCCATAAAGGTAACCCCGCAAAAGACAATCACTTTTTGAGGCAGCTCGACAGCAATTTTGCTGAGATAATAGGAATCACCGACATAGTCAGCAATTTCCTGAATTTCATCACTGACATAGTAATGGGCTAAAATAACCGCATCTTTTTCTTTTTTTAATTTTTCTATTTTTAACAAGATCTCTTTCAATTTTTTATGCCTCCACCTTTTAATCGGTTTTTTATGATTAAAAGTATAGCACTTATCTTTACACCTGACAAGCTGACTGTAAAGTTTATTTCAGATATTTAATGGTTATCGTTGAAATACTGTACCGACTGATCGTTAATCTGTTGCGACAATTGTCGGTACTGCTTTCTCTTTTTGTCTAACGTTTTATTTAATTTATCAATTTTTTAATCTTTCGATTCCCTTCCATCATTTGCCCACCGATGATGATGCCAGCCTGATAGTGGAGCGTAACGTCGTTGCTTTCTGAAGTGAGCTGTTCGAGTAAGTGCTGGTTGGCGAAAACGTCGTGGAAATAGCCCAGATCGTCCTGAATTTTTTCAAACGCGTCCATTGATTTGCGGGTTTTCCGATCAAGAATGGAAGACAGCGCTTCGATGGCATAGCGGAGTTTTTTACTTTTAATGCGAACCCGGTGAACGGCTTGCTGATTTTTTACATCGAGACTTTTCATGCTTTTTTTGATTTTTTTGCGCCAATTGCCAATTTGTTTTTTTGTGTAATCTTTTAGAGACGCTAAAAGCAGTGGCGTGTCTTCATCCCAGGGATCATTGAGCTCCCATACCCAAAGGTCTAGTAGATCAAGGGCAAAGGCATCGGTTTTTAGATCGGCTAATAAGTGTTCAAAGGCGATGGCCCGCTTGTTCAGAAGATGGGCTTCCAGCTTTCCGAAGTCGCTAATTTCCTGGTTAGTGTTTTTTCTTACTTTTAAAAGATCTTCCAGCAAAACATCCAGTTGTCGTACTTCACCAAACTGCTGCCCCATTTTCCTCAAGGTATCCTGTTGTCGCTGATAACTTTCACCTTTGAATAATGGCTTAAAAAAAGCCAGCATCGCCCTGAACTTCCTAATTCTAACCCGAACCTGATGAACCCCTTCCGGATCACTATAATCTGCAAAAAAATCATCATAGGCATTTATGATTTCATTAAAGCCATTCTTCATGATAATCTCCACCGATGCGCCCACCTTTTTTTTTGCTTTTATATTCAGGCTTGATTGATTAACAATTTTTACTGATTTTATTGGCGGTATCTGGGGAAGTAACAACCCCTTTTCATATCGTCCCTGGTTTTCTAATAATAGGGCTGACATCTTTTCCATCATCATCGCTATTTTCCTTCCTTTCATATTAATTATTTTTAGCGCTTTTATTTATATACCCATCGGTGCCTAAAACCCATAATTTAATCGATTGTTTTATCGAAAATAAAAACAGGAAATCAACAAAGGCTGACTTCCTGTTTTAAATTGTGAGTGGGCCGTTAAATTCAGTGAACCACAAAGAACACATATTCCGGGTTGATATAAATGACAAAGGGTTCGCAAAGATTATCTAAGCGATTGCGTTCTTCCCGGCTGATTTCACACTGAATATGAAAATCATCCCGACTATTGGGGCAGCAACCTATTTTTAAATAAAGTGATGTCCGAAAGGGCCCATCACTTTCATCGGCAATCCAGACCAGAAAACTGTTTTGCTGCTGGCCCTCCTGCTTGTCCACCAGTTTAACCTGATTAGCCCGGATTCCTAAATAACCGGACGCCGCTGTTATTTTTTTTTCCGTAGCAAGTGAAATATCCCACTGCGGTACATATAGCCGGTTTTCGGAAAGCCGGGTTGCGGCCACGATGTTTTTACAACCGGTGATTTTTGCCGTCTCCAACGATGCTGGCCATTTAAAGATATCATCTTTTTGTCCATAGATTTCGACCTTTCCGGTGTTAAAAACTGCGATATAGTCAGACAGGCGGTAAGCCTCCTCGCGATTATGGGTGACAAAGAGAGTCATTCCCTGAAAATCTTTTAACAACTCCGCCATTTCACGCATCATATGATTTCTGAGATGCACATCCAATGCCGAAAATGGCTCATCTAATAACAGAATATCCGGTTCAACCGCCACCGCCCTGGCCAGGGCTACCCGTTGTTGCTGCCCCCCGGATATTTGGGAAGGGTAACGTTTTCCAATATCACCTAAATGATATTTTTCCATTAAAGCACTGACCCGATTCTTTATTTCGATCTTAGACAGCTTATCAAGACCGAAGGCAATATTTTCCTCAATGGTCATATTAGGAAAAAGCGCGTAGTTCTGAAACAGGAAGCCTACCTTTCTTTCTCCCATGGAAAGATTGATTCTTTTTTCTGAATCAAAGAAAGTTTTGCCATTGATAATAATCTGTCCCTGATCTGGTTTAACCAATCCGGCAATGCAGCGCAACAGCATACTTTTTCCCGAACCGGAAGCCCCTAAAATACCAATAACCTCTTCTTTTGACTGTAGTTTAACATCAAGCTGGAAGCCGTAGAGTTTCTTTTTTATATCAACTAAAAATTCCATTAAATCACCCTCCCAAGCCCCGCTGCTGATTCTTTTTGTAGCTTTCCCAGTAATTATTAATCACGAGAACGGTCAGTGAAATGGCGAAGATAATCATCACCCAGATCAGAGCAATTTTCATTTCGCCACTCTGAGTGGCAAAATAAATAGCGACCGGAATGGTTTCTGTTTTTCCGGGAATACTGCCGGCCACCATCAGGGTTGCCCCAAATTCGCCGAGGCATCGCGCAAATGTCAATGCCGTGGCGGCTGCAATCCCGGGCCTGGCAACCGGAACGGCTACCCGCCAAAAGACCTTTCTTTCCGATGCCCCAAGGGTTCTGGCGGCACTAAGGATATTGGGATCGATTTGTTCAAATGCACCCATCGTCGTTTTATACATCAGTGGAAAAGCCACAACAATGGCAGCTATCACAGCCGCATACCAGGAAAAGATAATATTTACCCCAAATATTGATAAGAAATTACCAATTGGGCCGTTTTTCCCGATCAAAAGAAGGATGGCAAATCCTGCAACTGTTGGCGGTAAGACCAGTGGAAGTGTTAAAATACCATCAATCAAACCTCTCCATTTTCCTTTATAATTGGTCATCAGCCATGCAACACTGATCCCCAGAAAAAAATTAATGGTTGTCGCTGTTAGCGTGACTTTGATTGAAATCCAAGCTGGTGAAAAATCAAAATTGATACACCTCACTCCCTTCTACACTTCTTAATTAATCTGAATTTTATACCGATGTCATTACTTTTAGCTGCAGTTTATAAAAGCAATCTGGCTTAAGCCCTCTGTTTTACCGCAAAATTTAGAGTGTTTTAAATCCATATTTAACAAAAACATCTTTAGCTGCGTCCGTACTTAAAAAATCGATGAATGCTTGTGCTGGTTCTGGATTTTTACTGGTTTTAATCACCGCTGTTGGGTAAATAATTGCTTTATGTGATTCATCCGAAGCGACCGCAATTGTCTTAACTGAATCAGACACCTTTGCATCGGTTGAATAAACAACGCCGGCATCAACATTTCCCGTTTCAACCCAGGTTAATACTTCTTTAACATCTTTACCATATACTAATTTATCGGTTATTTGATCCATTACATTATAGTGATTAAAAACATCAACTGCATATTGACCAGCTGGCACAGTTGAAGGTTCTCCAATAGCGACTTTTTTAATCGAAGGATCAACTACTTGCGCAAAATCCGTAATGGTGGCGGTAGAATCTTTAGGTACGATCAAAACAACATCATTGCCAAGCAGCTCTTTGATGGTATCATTACTTAACAATTCAGCATCTTTTAAATTGTTCATATACTTCGTGGATGCAGACAAGAAGACATCGACATCAGCGCCTTGTTGAATTTGTTCGGCAAGTGAACCAGAACTTCCAAACGTAATTGCCAGTGTTACATCGGGTTCCTCCTTGGCATATAAATCCTGAATTTCTGTCATGGCATCTTTTAAACTGGCAGCGGCTGAGAGTGTCATTGATACCGGCTCCGACTTACCTTCCTCTTTGGCTGCTGACTGACAACCTACCAGTGCAAAAACCATTGATACCAATGCGATCAGTACAAGTCCTCTTTTTAACGCTTTCATCTTTCTTCTCCTTTTCGGTGTTTTTATTATGTTTTGTTATGTTTCGATGTTTTTCATTATACAAAACACCAGGTTCAAAGTCAATTCATTCCATGTTTTTATTTAAAACACGTTATCAACACTATCCGAGAACAAGAACCTTGTTTTATTTCTTTTATATTCACCGATTCTTGTATATAATAGAAAGATAATCAAAGAGGAGGCGATCATAGTGAATGATGAACTTTTATACACCCCAGAAGAAATCAGCAAAAAACTTAAAATAACTAAAAACACGGTTTACGAAATGATCAAACGGGGCGATCTTGATGCCCATCGTTTAGGTAAGCATCTGCGCATTTCCCAGTCCCAGTTCGAAAATTATTTATTAAAATCGAAGGGTTCATCCAATCAGTATCAGGGAACGGTGTTTATGGAAGCGGATGAACAATTTGTCAAAGTTGATGATATCACGATCCATGTTCATACCGAATTAACTGGAGAGGTGAAACTTTCTATCCGACCGGAGGATATTATTCTCAGTCTGGAACCATTTACCAGCAGTGCCCGAAATATTTTTAAAGGGGTTGTTGTTGATTTAATCGAAAACAATGATGGCGTTAAGGTTGTTCTGGACATTGGCATTCCTTTGATGTCACTTATCACCAGAAAATCCATGAATAATATGCATATTACCAAAGGCTGTGACCTATATGCGATTTTTAAAACCATGTCCATTAGTGTCTATAAATAACGATTTAGGTCGTTATATGCATTTTTTTAGTTAACAAATCATCTAAATTTAAAGCGGCTTACGCCGTTTTTTTTTCTACTATTTTAGCGATCTCAGTTGCAATCTGCCCAGGTAAAAACCCGCAACAGTCATACAACGAAGTCAGATCGCCCTGTTCCATTAAAGGGTTTTCAATCGCACGAATCCGCAATTTGCCAGGATTTATTTGCTCATCCTGGGCAATCGCAGCGGCCAGCTTTTCTCCGATGCCACCACTTTTGACGCCTTCTTCCAGAATATAGACAAGCTCTGGCTGTTGTAGCAGTGGCAGCAATTCGCTTAAATCCAGGGGGTAAACCTTGACCAGCTTGATCAGACGGATGGAATACGTTGCCCTTAACAGGGCAATGGCATCATAGGCATTTTCTGTTATCCTGCCATAGGTTACCATCACAATTTCTGGTTTAACGGTTTGATGGCCAGCTCTATTGACATCCTGATTGAAAAAATCCTGATAACTCAAACCCTTAAGCTTTATAAACCCACTGCGGTCATATTTTTTCTCGGCACCTTTGGGATAACGAATCACTGCCAGGCTTTTATTTTCAAAACAGGTTGCAAAGCTCATTTTCATTTCATCATAGGTTTCCGGGCTATAAATCTTTATTCCCGGGATGGAGCAGAGGTAGGAACAGTCGTAGATGCCCTGATGGGTAATCCCGTCTCCGGGCACCAGTCCACACCGATCCAGAGCCATAATCAAGGGCAGTTTTTGAATGGCCGCATCATGAATCAGTTGATCATAAACCCGTTGGACGAAGGTTGAATAAATGGCACAAACCGGGGTTTTTCCGTTGGCCGAAAGACCGGCTGCAAAGGTGACGGCATGTTCTTCGGCAATCCCCACATCATAAAAGCGCTGGGGATGAGCCTGAGAAAATTTATCCAGGCCGGTGCCGCCGGTCATCGCGGCGGTAATCGCACAGATGGAAGCGTTGGTGTTCGCTGCAGCTACCATGATCTTTCCGAAAACGGCCGAAAAAGTATCTCCCGAGGGTTTCGCTTCAATTCCTTTGGACAGATCAAAGGGGCCTGAAGAATGATACCTTTCCGGATGATCCTCGGCATGCTGATAACCCTTCCCTTTTACCGTGTGGACATGAACCAGGCAGCAATTTTGTTTGCTTTTTGCTTCACTAAGCACCGATTCCAACTTTTTCAGATCACCACCATCAACCGGTCCCAGGTAATCCAGACCCAAATGTTCAAAAAAGTTCTCGGCTACCACCCGTTTTTTTATCTGCTTTTTAAATTTTCGGGTGCCTTTAATCAGGCCCTCCCCGACTAAGGGAATCCTATGCAAAACAGACTGGGTATGATGTTTTAAATTAAAATAATTCTGACTGTTTCTGATTTTTGATAAATAATTAGATAGGCCACCGACATTTTCCGAGATGGACATTTCATTGTCATTGAGGATAATGATTAATCTCAGATTTTTTTTATTGCAATTATTTAGGGCTTCATAAATCATCCCGTTTGTGAATGATCCATCCCCCACTACAGCAACAACATAATGCTGCTTGCCATCTAACTGATTGGCCATGGCCAGACCCAGGGCCGCCGATACGGAAGTACCACTATGCCCGGCCCCAAAAGCATCACACTCGTTCCGATTGGTGAAACCAGAGATACCCTGCCACTGACGCAGGGTATTAAACTGCTGCTGCCGTCCGGTTAACAATTTATGAGCGTAGCATTGGTGACCTACATCAAAAACAATTTGATCATCGGGGTCGTCAAAAACAAGGTGGATAGCCAGGGTGGTTTCAACAATACCCAGATTGGAAGCCAGATGTCCACCATTTTTTGATACCGTTTCTAAAATTCTACTCCGTAGTTCTCCGGCCAGATTATCAAGGTCTGTACGGGACAGATTCTTTAAATCCTGGGGGGATAAAATATCATTTAATATCGTCAATTTGAATCCTTTCACTGTTTCTTCCCCACACCGCCAGGGATCATCGAAACAATTGCCATCAATCGCAGCATTATTTTGATCGTTTTTTGTTTTTACAGATTCTTATTTGAACCCGACTGAAGCCGCAATCATATCACAGGAAAAATAATTTTTCTTTAATCCTCTTTACCTGAAATTTTTTCTGAAACCTTCTCTGTTATCAGCTTTTCAAAATCATCGACTGATAGGGGTTTATGAAAATAATAGCCTTGAACTTCATCACAACCATTTTCTTTCATAAACTCAAATTGTTCAATCGTCTCAACCCCTTCAGCAATGACCTTCAAATCCATTTGTTTTGCCAGGTTCAAGATGGCTTTGGCAATCTTTCCATTATCATTTGCCGGGTAATCCTTAATAAATTCCCGATCAATTTTCAGACGGTCAAAATTGAAATTTCGCAGGTATTTTAAGGATGAATAACCGGTCCCGAAATCATCAATGGCCACTTTAACACCCAGGGCTTTGATTTTCTCCAGTTGACTTCTGGCCCCTTCCATATTTTCAACTAGAATCCCTTCGGTAATTTCAACTTCCAGCAATTCTGCCGGCATTTCATATTTTTTTAGAAGCGTCTCAATAATTTGCGGAAGATCTGATTTTTTAAATTGAATCGGCGATAAGTTCACCGCCACCACATTTTTTTTGTTTGTTCGATCCAGCCACTTTTTGTTTTGTTTAATCGCTTCTTCCAAAACCCAATTGCCGATGGGAATAATTAATTCGGTGCTTTCTGCCACCGGAATAAACTGATCTGGACTGATTTGCCCGAGATTCCCGTTATGCCATCGCAACAGGGCCTCGCTGGCAAAGATTGCCCTGGTTCCGACTTGCACCTGGGGCTGATAGACTAAACTGAGTTCGTTCTTTTCAAGCGCACTCCGCAGCTCGGTTTCTAACTTTAAATTGTTAAAATAATTTTCTTTAATCTCTTTTTCATAAAAAACATAGGTGTTATCACCCGTTTGAAGGGCGTAGTTTTTAGCGATGTTTCCATATTCAATGAGCTTTTCCAGATCAGCACTATCCTCCTGAAAAACAGCGATGCCAATCGACACGTTTAGGTAAACCTTCTCGTCACCAATGTCGATAGGTTCTTTTAAATAGATCATCATCTTATTCATCAGATGATCCATTGCCAATCTATCAACACAATTAACCCGAGAAATGACGAACTCGTCTTTACGGAGAAGTCCCAGGAGATCCCCACTGTTTAAGAATGTCTGAATCCGCCGGGATGCCTCTCTCATGAAAATGTTCCTGACTTCTTTTCCTAAATTATCACGCAGCCGATTAAAATTTGTAATCTGGATAACAATGATCGCCAGATGATCAACCTGCTTAATAAATTCCCGGGTTTTAATCTCAAAAAGCGCCTGAGTTGGCAGTCCGGTATTTTCATCATAATGTTTAATTTTATTGATGGCCTCTTGAGTAATCTTTATTTCGGTTAAATCTTCAATGACCTCCAGATAATTACTTAAGGTCTCACTTTTGCTGTCTAACATTCTCGAGATGGTCATATATTTGGAATATCTGGTGCCATCTTTTTTTTCATCGACAATTTCTCCCTGCCAGTTGCCTTCCTCCTTGACCGTTTTCCAGATCTCGCGGTAAACCGCATGTAAATTCTCCTCTGCTTTGAAATCGATCGGTTTTCTGCCCATGATCTCGTCTTCCGAATAGCCAGTAATGGCTGAAAACGCCTTGTTAATATAGACCACCCGCATCTCGGCATCCATAATGATAATCCCTTCTTTGGAATTTTTAAAAATACTGTCGGTGATTTTCTCCCGGGAGCTGGCTTCCTTTTTCTGTATCAGCAACCGGGCAACAATCAGGCTGACAATGCCTAAAACAAGAATCAGCAAAGCGGCGATAAGCATCATGTTCCGATTATTTTCATTTATAAAAACGCCTAAGGTGTCTAGAGGAGCCGCACCAACTAAGATCCACCGCAGATTTTGATAGCCTTCTAATGGATAAATGGGCGTATAAAAATAGAGATCCTTGCCATCATCGAAATAGCCATTGCCGTTATTCAAAATGGCCTGCCAAATTTCCGGATTTTCCTCGCTGAATGTGCCTTCCTCGTGATTGCTGTACATAAACGAAAAGTCTTTGTCGCTGTTCTCACTTAACAGATAATAACCTTCATCATTTAATAGCAAAACCTTCATATCCATATTGCTTTGTGAATCATTTTCGATTTGATCCAACATATTTTTAGCCAGATAGTCTAAAACCAGGATTCCCTGTCGTTCACCTTCATCATTAAAAACCGGTATCGTCAGTCGCATTACCGGTTTTACCGGCATTTCGACTTCTCCCCCCTCTTTACTCAAATCCATCGGTGAAATATAAATTTCACCGGAATTCAGCTTCATTGCCTCCAAAAAATAGGTCTGATCACCCTTATTTTCCAAGGCGCTGTCCGCAACCGCTGTGGGGCCATTTTCAGTATCATTCACGCGCACCTTTTCAGCCCCATCAATGCCGACAAACCGGATCGAATCATAGATTTTTTTATTTGTCATCATATTGGAAAGCATTCGTTTTAACTCACCTTGATTATTAACATCCGCCGAGTTATTAATATAGTCCTTCATTTCGCCCGAGTGCAGAATAATGTTACCATCTGAATTGATATCTTCAAAAATCAAATTGACGTTGACGCTGACAATCTCACCGCTATTTTGTTGTCTGATTTTTATGATGTTCTTTTCATTTTCAATATTGATATTAATAAAAAGACCTGCCAAAGCCACCACAATCAGCAATCCTGCCACAAAGATCATTAAAAAATTCTTTAGCATCTGTTTTATGCGCGTATTTTTGTCTCCATCATCATTGTCCTTTCGATCAAATTTCTTATGACCATTATACTCGACTGACCACAGTGATGCAATTAAATCCATGCCCGAGTAAAAATCAACAAAAAGCCACACATCTTAGATGCATAGCTTTTTTTGTGCTTTTTACTTGGGTTTTAAATCCTTATTTGACCGATACTTGGCATTTTTGTTGAGAGCATTAGCCGATACTTGGTTCAATAACCGCTTTCGGTTCGATGACTACTACTGGTGCCTCACTTTTTAGATTAAGTGCATGCACATCCGGGGTGTGAAACAGAGGCATTTTTTTGATGATCTTTACCCACACCACCGAATAGGTGACAAGCAGCGCCAGTAAGATAAAGAAGATCTTATAGATCAGCGTTCGGGCTTCCCCCTCAGCAATGTTCCAGATCATAAAAAGATTACCGGCGATACATAAAAATTGTGGAATTCCAAATAAGGTCAACTTCTTATTTCGACCCGGCATATCCGGATATTTTTTTCGCAGGACCAACACCGAAATATTCACCAGAATATAAGAGGTTAACCAGAAACAAGATGCCGCCAATAAGATATTGGAAAGACCTGATGATTGGGTAAACCCTGTTGCCAGCAAAACAAAATTACCGCCAAAAATGAGAATCAGACCGCCAATCGGCACCTTGTTTTTGTTCTTTTTGGCAAATATTTTGGGCATACACTCATCCTGAGCCATCCCGGAGAGAATTTTACCGACGCTGCCAAGTACGGTATTAACCGTGCTGACACCTGCTAAAAGGGTAACAATCCCCATCCAGTAGACTCCAAATTGTCCCAATAAATTCTCTGCAAAGATCATATGCGGCAATGCCTCGCTTCCCAATTCTGCCAGGGTGACATAATTGGTCATCCCAACACCCAACATGGCCTGGACAACAAATAGCATCACAATCCCCAGAATCATGGACAGGGGCACATCGCGCTTGGGGTTCTTTAAATCTTTAGCCAGGGGAATCACAAATTCGATACCAATAAACAACCAGAATGCCACGGCTGCCAGTGAGACATAGCCACTGAGCCCAACGACCGGAGCTGCGGTCTGTTGGGCTGCCGTTATTACCGGTCCAACCCCCAGCTTAAAGAAACTAATAATGCCCATCACGGTCATCGATCCGATTAGCAAAACAACTACGATGCTTTGGACCCTGGCAAAAAGGTTGACGCCCTTGTAATTAATAAAGAATAAGATGGACAGGATGGCCACACTAAGAACTGGTGCGGGAATCATTGGTAAAAAGTACGCATTAATGACCATCCCACACATGGCCATCTCCACCGAGGCAGCCAGAATGCTGGTAATCACATAGGCTGACAGATTTGAGATAATCGACGCCACCGGCCCCAGACCAGCCAGGGTATATTGTCCCAGTCCACCTTCCACGTTCGGCATAATTGCATAAAGCTCACCAAAGGTAATCGATAGCATGATATTTAAAATCAGCACCACAAACAACGACACAATAAATCCGGTTCCGGCCAGGCCCATTCCACGACCCAGGGTCAGCAGACAGCTGGTGGCCACAATGAGTCCCACGCATACCGACACGGCGCTTCCCAATCCCAGTTTTTTCTTGTTTTCCATAATCGTCTCCTTATAATTAAATTCTCATCATAAAATTTTTTTCTTGTGAAGCCATAAAAAAAGATGCCCGGACACCTGCTAACAGATATCCGAGCACCCTTGCTCTTGTTTTATTTTTTATTCTCTATACGTTTGATTAAAGATTTTGCCAATTGATACATGTAATTGTGCAGGCGATTAATAATCGCCCCTACATTAATGTTAATTCGACTTATAATAACAATAATTTCTAAATCATAATTTATCTTTAAATCACGATTAATCGCTTGTTATATTCTATTTCCTTTAAAGAATGAACATACTTTCCCGGTGTCGTATTGGTGAGTTCATAAAAATCCCGGATCATGTGGGATTGGTCATAGTACCCCAACTCGATGGAAAGCTGTGCCAGATTGGCATCAAAAATGTTTTTATCAAAATTATTGAGATTGCTCAACAAATGTTGAAACCGGATCAATTTACAAAAGATCTTCGGCGGCAAACCAAATTCCCGGGAAAACACCTTATTAATGGTGCGCACCGAATAACCAGCGGTTTCGGCCAATTCACTGACCTTGATCTGGCCAGCGGTAGCGCTTATTTTTTTAAGCAGAAACTGCTTTAAATTTCTGTTTTTATCCTCTGCCTGAGACTGCTGATAGAGGGGGATATACATTTTTAAAAACGCCTGGATCTGATTATTAAAATCTCGGCTGGTGGTGATCGTATCAAACAATTCCTTATTTTTAATCACTTCCAGAAAGGGAATTTGATTTTCCACAAAATCGGACATCGCCACATGATTAAAGTTAAAGGACAAACCGGGCATAAAACGAATGCCAAAAAAATAGCTGCGTTTATTATTCACGATCCGGGGCTGTAACACCGTTCCGCAAATATTGGCATAAGGCTGTTTGTCATCGCAGCAAAAGAGCATATCAATGCATCCGTCGGGCACGGCAATAACTTCATTGCCGATGACATCATTATTAAAACTATAAAAATGAGAAATGCCATAATCCATCACCACCGCCTTGTAATAACGCGAGGTTGCCATCACAAAATAAGGCTGCTTGGGACTGACAATTATTTTATTCTGATCACCAATCATTGGCCTCCTCCGTCCTGTTATTGTATCACTTTAATTTAGACGCACTATAACATACGAATATTCGAAAATACAATAATTCGCTCCTTAAATTTTCGCTTTAAAGCGGTCGTATCGAAACGCACACAGATCCAGGGTTGTTGTTTCTGCTGTTGCCAGTTCGGATAAAAGTAACCCTACCATGGGCGCGATGCCAAAGCCATGGCCGGAAAAGGCGGCGGCAATAATCAGTCCCGGCACCTCTTCCACCGGGCTGATGACCGGTACCATGTCGGCACAGACATCCATCCAACCCGCCCAGGTTCTAACAATCTTGACATCCTCCAGCATCGGAAAGTACTTCATAATTCCCCGACAAATACAGGAAGCGGTAATACTGGCAGTCGTGGGTGTGCCATTGTCCCGGTTCACCCCTTCAAACCCCGATGATCCCCCAAAAACAAAGGAACCGTGGGTGCTCTGGTGCCCGTAAAAATCGGCAGCGGCAGTTCCCAGCATCTGGTAGAACATCGGCGGCTGGGCTTCGGTGACCAATACCTCCAGCAAAGCCTGAGTCATGGGGATATCAATTCCTAATTGGGAGGCCAGTTCCCGGCTTTCGTAACCGGCGGCCAGAATAATCGTCGCCCCTTCATAAGCAGCGTTTTGGGTCACCACCTGCCTGGCCTTACCCCGGATCTTACGGATCTCCTGGACTCCTTCGCCGGTGATAAAGCGAACCCCCAACTGTCGGGCTTTCCGATAATAAGCCAGGGTTGTCAGCATCGGGTTGGCATGACCATCAGTGGGACACCAACTGGCACCGGTAACCTCTTGCGAAAGATAAGGACAGATCGCTCGGGCTTCTTCACCGCCAATCATCCGGACCTCCAAGCCGCCAGCGGCAGCGTCTTTGGTCAATCCGCTCAAAATATCAAGGTGCGCTTCAGTTTTACCCAAACGCAGATTCCCTTGCTGATAATATTCCACGTCCATATCAAGTTCCTCGGACAGGGTTGGCCAGATGTTTTTAATGCCATACATGGCCAGCGGCAATTCCCGTTTGTCCCGGCCGGACTGGCGAACACCGCCGCCATTTCGGGACGATCCGCCATTCCCGATGCTCTCGCTTTTTTCCAGGACAATAACAGAACAGCCTTTTTTAGCCAGATAATAGGCGGCTGCATTGCCAATGACGCCGCTGCCAATAATAATGATGTCTGCATTGTTTTTCATGTTATTTCCCTCATCTAATTTCTCTTCTATTTTTCATTTCCTAAAACCTTCATTTCAAGCGGCCGCATCGGTGCCCGGGAAACCGCCGGTTCCAGATCCAGGGGGGATACCCCAAGTTCCCGGGCTACAATCCCCTTGATCAAGCGGCCGCAGGTTTGCCCCTGACAGAGACCCATACCGGTTCTTAAATAGCGTCTGATTTCTGTTAATGTGAACATCCCATCGTGAACCGCTTTTCTGATTTCGCCTTTGGTGATTTCTTCACAGCGGCAGATGATCATGGCGTCATCTGCCGCGGGGAGATAGTCGCCCAGATTTCGTGATCGATCCTTGTTATTTTGCATCGTCTACACCTCCTGTGCCGCTTTAAAAAAGCGGGCCTTCATGGCCATGCTAAGCGGCACCTTCATGGTTACTAAACTGGTTTTGTCAAAAGCCGGAAGACTTTTGACTTCCGTAATTTCCGCCCCACAGATTTCTTGGCCACTACGATCCAGGGCCATTCCCTGGCATCCTTTTTCCGGCAGCGGGTAAAACTCATAGGGGATGGTCACCATTGCTGTGCCCGCTTCTTCGTCCTCTTTGACTAAGAAGATCGACTGTCCGGAACAGGCCGCCACGCAGAGGCCGCAACCCGAACACTGAGCATCGGCCCTGACTACGGGCAGGGAGGTGATTTTTTCACCGATGCTGATACACTTTTTCGGACAGGCATCCTGACAGGGGTTACAGGGAATATTTTGGGAACATTCGATAACGGGACGAATCCCTTTTGCTTTTGTGACGCCCGGATAGCTTAAAACTTCTTCGTTGGTGAGATAGCCTCGTGTCAACAAACTCTGGGAAACCTCATAGCCTTCCTCGGTGTGTTTGACTTCCCGGCCCTTGTTTTCGGGGCTAAACATCCCCGCTCTTAGAGCCAGCAACGCCTCTTCCAACTCCCGGACCTTATCGGTTAGTTCTTCGCTGTCAATAAAACCTAACCGGGCAGCCGCCGCCACACCGGCGATACGGCCCTCAATCATGGCTGAGCTGGCCTCTTCAATTCCGGAAACATCACCCGCCACAAAGATTCCCGCTATCGAAGTTTCGCCATAAGAATTACCCATTGGCACATAACCACCCTTGGCGGGATTTTCTTCCATCGCACAACCAGCCATTTTAAGTAACTGGGACATCGGCGATAAACCGACCGCCAGACAGATAGTATCGACCTCAAAATCTTTTTGTGATCCCGGGATCACCTGCCATTTTGAATCCACCTCAGCGATGCTCACTCCGGTAACATAGTCATTACCATGGGCCTTGATAATGGTGTGGGACAAATAAAAGGGCACCCCGCAGCGGGCCAGCTTGGCAGCATGAACCCCATAGCCGCCAATTCTGGGAGCGGCATCCACCAGAGCCACCACCTCACAGCCAGCCTGCAGTAATTGATAGCTGACCACCAGCCCGACGTTACCAGTTCCCAGCATCAGCACTTTTTTCCCCGGTCGGATGCGGTGGAGATTCATCATCGTCTGAGCCGCTCCGGCACCAATAACGCCAGGTAAGGTCCAACCATCAAAGGTGATCATATTTTCGGAGGCACCGGTTGCTACGATAATGGCATCCCCTTTGTAATGGATCACCTCATCAGCTTGGGAAACCAGCACTTCCTTATCCAGATAGAGCCCCGCCACTACGGCATTCAGGACCACCTCGACCCCCGCAGTTTGAGCTTCTTTTAATAAATCCTCGCCAATTTTAAAGCCACGGATTTTAGCCTTATGTTCTTTTGATCCAAAAAACTTATGGATCTGTTTAAATAATTGTCCGCCGGGTCTGGCATTTTCGTCAAAAACAATGACCCGCAGTCCTCTTTTGGCCGCCTCAATGGCGGCGGATAGCCCGGCCGGACCGGCACCGACGACTATTACATCATATCTTTTCATAACCCACCTATTCCTTTTTCTTGTCCTTAACCCAGGTTGTTTTTACTTTTTTGCACCCACCCCGTATTGGGTTAAAACAGTCATTCCTGCCACCAGCGGGGTGACACAGGTTCGTACATTTGGTTTGCCATCCACAACCATAACACAATCGGTACAGCGGCCAATGGCACAAAAGATGCCTCTTGGGGTATTTTCTTTGTGCGTGTGGCGTAAAGCCATCACCCCAGCCGCCCGTAGCGCCATGGCAATGGGTTCGGCTTCGTAACCTTCTATCGGTTTTCCATCAAAGTAAAAGGTGACCAAGCGGCCTTTATTGCTTTCACCCAAAATCGGGTGTTCTGTGATTCTCATTTTGATGCTCCTTTCAGTGATAACGATTTATGCCAGATAGGGTTCGTCCCAGAGGTTCAGCTTGGTTCCGATCCCTTTTTCAAGGGCCTTGCGATAAAGTCTTGTACCCCAGGCAATGTCTTCCACCGGCATGCCGCCGACGGTGTAAAGAATGATCTCATCCTCTGATTGCCGGGCCGGTGTTCTGCCGGCAATAATGTTACCCAGATCGCTGACATCCTCGGGTTTCATGATTCCTTTTTCAATCAGATCCATGTAGTGAACAGCTAATAATCCGACAATTTCATAGCGCGGTGCGGGTAATTCTTCACTCCAGGCTTCGTAGAGTTTGAAATTATCAACCACATTTCTAGCCCGATTTAAGATAAAATCGTCATCAAACCGAACATTTGCCGGCATACAGAATAAGGTGCCGGGTTTAATCCATTCTTCTTTAATATAAGGATAGGACTCAGAACCCACCGATCCCGATGTTGCCACACTGACAATATCAGATCCTCTGACCGCTGCTTCCATGGTATCCACAATTTCAATGGTTTTAATCTGTGGAAATTCTCTTTTAACATAGTCCGCATAGGCTTCGGCAGTGGCCCTGCGGCGGCCATTTATTTTTATGGTATCGATCGTTGGACAGGTCACCATAAACGACGCCAAAGCAGTTTTATTCATGACCCCAGGGCCAATGATCCCCACCACCCGTGAATTTTTTCGGGCCAGATATTTGGCACCGACTCCGGGAATCGCGCCGGTACGAATGGCACTTAAGATATTCGCCGACATCAATGCCATCGGAGCCCCCGTCTCTTTGTCATTTAACATCACCGTCAGAATCGACCGCGGCAGACCTTTTTCCTTATTACTGGTATTCGACCCATACCACTTCATTCCGGCCATATCAAATTCACCACCTAAATAGGCTGGCATAGCCATATAGCGTCGATCCGGTCCATCAAGGGGCATATTGGGAAAGGGTGAGCTTTCCGGAAAGGACAGCATAATGCCGTGGGAGTTCCGGTTTGCTCCGCCCATAATATAATCGCCATCGCTCATCAGTTTAAACATTTCAATCATCGTGTCCACACAGCCGGCCATATCCAAAACCCCGGCTCTTATCATATCCGGTTCATTTAAGTATAAAAAATCAATTTTAGTTTCCATCATTATTTCTCCTCATCTTTTATTTGAAATACAACTAGGGTGTGTCTGAAAACTCAAAATGCTGGTCATTTTGATAAAAGCCAGATCGCGGCAATGTAAACAAAGGCATAAAATGAAGATGCCAACTTGTCATAGCGTGTCGCAACTCGACGAAA